>JABLTK010113876.1_pt1 | contig 65982 bp, 51 predicted proteins | sample 7160131 | NCBI WGS metagenome assembly JABLTK01 (sample SAMN14651221, study PRJNA627086) | human gut metagenome | isolation source: feces | host: Homo sapiens | reverse complement strand
CGGTCGGTTTTAGTAAATTAACGAAATACTGCGATTCATTTCGTTTTTTGAAGCTTTTTTGTGTCCATTTTTGCTGGGAGGGCGCACTTCATTAATAAGAATTGAGTCGGGCTTTATTTTTTTCATTCTTTTATGCGCTTCGTACCAAAAATCGTTCGGAACACTATCTCCCACGTCGCACCTGAACCCGTCAACGTCAATTACCGATATGTAATAAATCATGTTGCAGTACAAATATTCTCTTAGCCCCTCGCATCTGAAATCCAATGCAGGAAAATTCCACGAAGAATTTATAATGTCACCTTCGCAGCTGCGGCATACAAATTCGGGATGTTTTTTAATTATCGGTGCATCCGGACTGATATGCGCATAAACCAAGTCCAAAATTACCTTCATGTTTTTCTCGTGTGCCTTTGATACAAGCTCTGTCAAATCATTAAGTGAACCGTATTCGCTGTCTACATTGAAATAATCATTTATTCTATACGGATTTTTTGGATTTTTCGTGCCGGATTTTATTTGACGCGGACTCAGATTATTTTGAGCTTCGCTTTCATCGAATACGGGACATAAATAAATAATATTAAATCCGACCTCCTCCAGAAAATCAAGCTCCTTTATAATGGCTCTGATAGTACCCTCCTTTGAAAATGTTCTCGGATTAATTTGATAAATCGAGCCGTATGAAAGCCACTTCGGAGATTCTATTGTTATATTTTTCATTGTACAACACATCCTTTTGAGGCTATTCTATCATAACATTCCGGTATACGCAATATATAAAAAAGAAAAAAAGGATTGATTTTCGATACAAAATATGATACAATGATATTTGTAATAAGGGGGGATAGTATGTTTTTTGGTAATAATGCTGCTGTTAAAATAATTGATGTAATGCATCTTTCACGGAATAAAAAGATATCGTTTACAACTTCAATGCGGAGTTTTTCTGTTCTCAGCTGCCGTAAAAAAGGTGGAACTGTTTTTTCAAAAGACGGAATTTATTATGAAGCAAATGATAAAAGCATTTCTTTAATTCCGCAGAATTTATCCTATGCACAAACAACGTCAAGTGAGGATTTAATAGTAATACATTTTGATATTTATGGAGATATACCGAGTAATATAGATGTTTTTTACCCTGCAAATTTCGATGATTATGAGCTGCTGTTTAAAAAAATTCTTATCGAGTGGGAGGACAGAAATATAGGATATGCGCTTAAATGTAATTCTACTCTTAATAAAATTCTGTGTATGATTGAAAAAGAAACATTTCGGCAAAATATGAACTATGATACGTCAATAGCATCAAGGGCGGCAGCGATAATAGAAAAACGTTTTTCGGACAGCGATTTTTCTTTGCGTGAGATTTCCGAAAAACTGAAAATAAGCGATGCGTACCTTAGAATTATTTTTAAAAATAAATACAATGTCACACTCAAAGAATACCAGACAAAGCTGAGACTTGAACGTGCCCGTTTGCTGCTGGAATCCCAATATTTTTCGATAAAGGATGTGGCGCGCAGCTGCGGATTTTCAAACGAAAAATACTTTTCCGCACTGTTTAAAAAACACTTCGGTATGTCACCAAAATCATATAAATATTCCGAATAGCTGATGGTTTATCGTTTTTTCGGGTCGTTTTTTTTGCGTGCCTGTCCCGGTGCAAATCCGTAGATTTTTTTAAAAACACGATTGAAATACGTTACATCCGAATATCCGCATTCAAAAGCAATATCGGTTATTGTTTTTGAACTGTCTTTCAAGATTTTTCTGGCATTTTCACATCTTACATGGTTCAAGTATTGATGAAAGGTCATACCGACATTTTTTTCGAACATTCTCCCGAGATATTTTTCGTTTACAAAATAGAGCTCTGCACAATTATGGAGAGTTATATTGTCGCTGTATTCCGAATTTATGTATTCCTGCACATTGTTGACCGCCCAGGATACGCCGCCCTTGCGTGTATCTTTTTCCGAATTTTTTAAAGTCAGAATAATGTAGCTTTCGATTATTTGTGCTATTTCCAAAAGTATGTCCTCGTTTTTGATTATTTTGCAATCATCAAAAAGCTTGTTCATTTTTTTGCAGTCAACCCCTGTTAAACGGCAGGCGCATTTAAGCTTTTTTGGGCTTGTTTCAACGTCTTTGACAACATTGCCGACATATATAATACATTTTGTTTTAAAATCCATAGTCAGCGGGTATGCAAGCTCAAGCAGACCGTATGCACAGCTGCCGCAGAAATGTTCTCCGTTATATGCGGCTTTTTGATTTGCTTTTATCTTGCACGTTAAGCATAATTCAAGTCCGCGCTGCGTTGTTTTTGCAGCCATACAAAAATCCGATGAATGGATTTTATATTTGTATTCAACAAAAAGATCTTCATTTTCCAAAATTCCAGATATGTCGTGCAGACAAATTCTTACACCCGTATTCTTCATTAAAAATTTCACTAACGTATTTAAACTTATAATTTGCATTTTTTATCACCTTTTAAGTAATTATATCATATTTGTATCTTTTGTGCAAGTTTTTTTGAAAAAACGTGCTATAATGATGTCAACAATTCAAATGAGGGACTGATAAAATGAAATTTGATGTTATAGTTGTCGGCGGCGGTTTTTCAGGGGTCGGAGCCGCAATAGCAGCTGCACGTGAAGGACTTAAAGTAATGATTGCGGAGAAGTCGAATTGCTTCGGAGGTGCGGCAACAAACTGTCTTGTCAATCCGTTTATGCACTTTTACTGTGACGATAAGCTGCTTTCCGGCGGAATTTTTGCGGAAATTCTGGAGGAACTTAAAAAGTGTAACGGATATGATGGAGCGAATATATTTGATGAAGAAAAATTAAAGCTGGTATTAAACAGAATGATTTTAAAAGAAAACATCTTTCCGCTTTTTCATGCAACATTGATAGATGCCGAGGTGGAGGAAAATAGAATTACATCTGTTACTTTCGCTGCAAAATCGCGGAAATTAAAAATCGAAGCAGACTATTTTATAGATTGTACCGGAGACGGAGATTTATCTGTTATGGCAGGCTGCGACTATATGCTCGGCAGAAAAAACGATAATTTATGTCAGCCTATGACGCTTTGTTTCCGTGTCGGGGGAGTGGATAAGGAGGAGTTTTTCCGTGAACTTCCGTCACTGAACAAAAAATACGACATATTAAGAAATGACGGAAAAATTAAAAATCCGCGAGAGAATATTTTAGCTTTCGATACTCTGCATGACGGTGTTGTGCATTTTAACACAACCAGAATTGTAAAGCGCAACCCGACAGACATTTTTGATATTTCAGCTGCGGAAATTGAAGCGCGAGAGCAGGTTTTTGAGGTTTTTGACTTTATGAAAGCAAATGCAAAAAGCTTTCAAAATGCTTATCTTTTGACGACTGCGGCGGAAATCGGCGTACGTGAGAGCAGAATGATTACGGGAAAACATATTTTAAATGCAGATGAGCTTTTAAACTGTACAAAATTCGATGACGGTATTGCCGCCTGCGATTACTGCATAGACATACACAATCCCGAGGGTACGGGAACGAGTATTCATTATTTCGGCCCGGGGGAATACTACACAATTCCGTACAGATGCCTGTGCCCCTTGAAAATAGGCAATCTTTTAACGGCAGGCAGATGTATTTCTTCAACACATGAGGCACAGGCGTCTTACAGGATTATGCCAACCGTATGTACGCTCGGTCAGGCGGCAGGTGTAGGCGTTGCTGTTGCATACAGAAACAGATGCGATGTTGCCGATGCGGATATTAAGGAAATTCGGGAAATTCTCAGAAACAGCAATGCAGTAATTTCCTGATTTGGTTTATAATGTAAAGAATACATAAAATTATCTGGGCGATTGGTTGAAAAAAATATATTAAATATCTTTAATATTGCAATGTTACAGTGTATTTTGTATCGAAAAACAAACTTTTCTCCTTTTTTTATGTATTGTAAAGATACAAATGCTGTGGTAAAATGAGATAAAAGGAATGTGTTGTATAGCCTAAAATTGTGGCAAATTGAACAAAACAGAATGATTTTTGGAGAATCTAATAAAGAAAGGGATGTATTATTATGAAAAAAACTTTTAAAACAATTGCAGCGTTGACGCTTGCTGTATCGACTGTGCTTGCAGCCTCCGGCTGCGGAAAAACAACAACCGATAAGGACGAGCAGGGAAGAACCGTAATTTCCGTCGGCGCATGGCCTCAAAACGAAGGTAAGGCTCTTGACGCAATGAACCTCAGAAAAGATTTGTTTGAAAAGGATAATCCCGATGTTGCGGTTAAGGGTGATTCGTGGTCATTTTCGATTGACACGTTTTATGCAAAGGCAGCCGGAGGTACTTTGCCGACGGTTTTCTCAACGAATTTTACCGAGCTTGCTCAGATTATAACGTCCGACTATTCCGCCGACCTGACAGAGACGCTCAAAAAGCGCGGATATGACGGTAAATTTAATCCGACAATTCTTGATCTTGCGTCAAAGAACGGAAAAACATATTCATTTCCCGTAAATGCATACATACTCGGTCTTGGATATAATACGGAGCTTTTTGAAAAAGCCGGACTTATGGAAGCGGACGGAACGCCGAAACAGCCTAAAAACTGGGACGAACTTGTGGATTTCGCCGTGCAAATCAAGAACAAAACAGGTGTTGCAGGCATCGTATTTCCGAGCGCCGGTAACCAAGGCGGCTGGATGTTTACTCCGGTTGCGTATTCATACGGTGTGGAATTTGAAAAGAAAGACGAAAACGGAAAGTGGACCGCAACGTTTAATACACCCGAATGTGTTGAGGCGCTGCAATGGATTAAGGATTTGAAATGGAAATATAATGTTGTACCGGAGAACGTAACTGTTGATGCAGATAAATATTATGAACTGTTCTCGACGGGACAGGCCGCGATGATGCTTGCACCGGGTAATTTCAGCGATTATGTAATTCAGTACGGCATGACTCCGGATCAGCTTGGAATTATGGCATATCCGGCAGGCCCCAAGCGTCATGTGACACTTGTCGGCGGTGAACTTAATTCTGTATCAAGCAAGTCAACTCCCGAACAGATTGACGCTGCCGTACGCTGGATTGAAACTAAATATAACTATTCCGCAACGGATACATTCAAGCAAACAACAGAAAAGAGTATTGAGAAGAAGCTTTCCGATAACGTGATTGTCGGTATTAAGGGAATGAGCGTATGGAACCAGGATACGGAATCGGTTGAATACGAAAATGCTCTGATTGATGAAAAATGCAACATCAATCCAAACCATGTAAGACTTTACAATGATTTTGTCCAAAATCCGTGTGAGCTTCAGGCGGAAGTGCCGGTTTGTGCGCAGGAGCTGTATAAAATTCTTGATAATTGTATATCAGCTGTATTTTCTGATAAGGATGCAGACTGTGCTGCTATTATAGAAAAAGCTTGCAAGGATTTCCAAATGGATTATCTTGACAACATTGATTATTGATAAGGAGTAGTTGAAATGCCGCAAATTAAACGAACAAAAGGCAAGTGGAAAGAGCAATTGGCAGCATGGGCGCTGATAGCACCTTTGATTGTGATATTATACCTTGCGGTTTGGAGACCTACGGTCATAGGCGCTTTCTGGTCATTTTTTAAGATGAACGCATATAATCCGGGAAAATTTATAGGATTTGAAAATTACAGACTGGTTTTGTCAAATTCGCAGTTTTTGCCTACATTGAGGAATACCGTAATGTATGTGTTTTGGTCGCTTATAATCGGATTTATACCGCCGCTTGCGATTGCGATTATGGTAAATGAGATGGTTCATTTTAAAAGTCAGATGAGAGTACTTATTTATCTCCCTGCCGTAATACCCGGTATTGCAGCGATGCTTATTTGGAACAGAATGTACGATCCGAGCGTTTCGGGACTTTTAAATATGATTCTTCAAAAGCTGAGCTTAGGTACATACGGCTGGCTTGATAACCCGCATTTTACAATTATAGGTATAGTAATATATATGACATGGTCGGGTTTCCCCGGTGCGATGCTTCTTTATTATGCATCGCTCCAGGGTATATCGTCTGAATTGTATGAGGCGGCGCTTATAGACGGTGCAGGACCTATGAGAAGATGCTGGAATGTAACGCTGCCGCAAATGGCAGGGATTTTGCTGCTAAATCTTGTAAGACAGATAATAGGCGTATTTCAGGTACTGGAACAGCCGCTTGCCATGACGGACGGAGGACCTAACGGTGCATCGACATCACTTTCATATCAGCTGTACCTTTACGGATTTAAGAGCAGTGGCCAAAGAACGGGTCAGGCGATGGCTCTCGGTGTAATAATATTTTTGATTTTGATTGTATTAACGTGTTTTTACTTTTGGCTTAACAAAAAGGTAGAGAATAATAGCTAAGGGAGATAAATGATGAAAAAATTTAAAGAAAAAGCGCCCGGCATATTAAGCATGGCAGAACTTAAAACACCTTACGGAAAGTTTTTGTATTGGCTTTTCTTTACACTCCTCTCGATAGTGTGTATAACTTCTGTTGTACCTACAATATGGACTATTGTAACTGCATTTAAGCCGACTCAGGAAATACTCGGAAGTGAGGTTACATTCTTTCCGAAAGAAATGAGCTTTGAAATATTTAAAACGAGAATAACGGAGTCGTGGGCGGCGCTTCATTTGGAAAACGCAATAATCAATACCATTGTTTTGTCAATCGGAGAGCTTTTTATGACGCTTGCCTTTGACGGACTGGGCGGATATGTTTTATCGAAGCTGAAACCGAAAGGAATAAAATTTGTATTTACTTTGGTAGTATGGACGATGATGCTGCCGACGCAAATAAGAATGGTTCCGCTCTATATTTCCTGGCTGCATTATCCGTTTGCATATGATATTGGCGGCGTAAGCCTTATGAACACATATTGGCCTATGTGGATAAGCGCCGCGGCAAATACATTTAATGTAATACTTTTTAAAAACAGCTTTGATATGCTTTCAAATTCATATGTTGAAGCGGCAAAGCTTGACGGATGTACGAACATAGGAGTTTTGATGAGAATACTTTTTCCGCTTTCGATGCCGATTGTAATTTACGTTTCAATCATGCAGCTCAGCGGTTCGTGGGCAAACTTCTTTACCCCGATGCTTGTTTTGAACTCGGAAAAAAGTACTGTTCCCGTTAAACTTCTTCAGCTTAAAAGTAACACAAGCATTCAAATTAATACATATTTTATGTGTATGGTTTTTGCATCATTGCCGACGTTCTTGATTTTTGCCGTATTCCAAAAACAAATTATGGGTGGTATAAATGTCGGAGGAGTGAAGCAATAATCGTTTCTATCATTTGCTTTGCGAAAGGAGTCAATACATGATTACATTCAAAAAACTAATATGCTGTCTGACTGTTTTGTCATTTATGGTAAGCACTTTTCCGGTGTGTTTGGCAAAAACGGAAGATGAGAATATCGCTTATGCCGATTTTGACAAATCAGAGTTGAATATGCTCAGTGTAAAAATGGGCAGCGGAGAGGCGAATGTTGTTGAGCGCAGCGGCAGAAAAGGCTGGGAATTATCCGGCGCCGGCGGCGATATGCCGTCATCGGGAATTTATATTGAACTAGAGGACTCCTTTGCCGGCAATTTGGAGGACGGAAATGTTTTTGATGTGGAAATTGATTATTTTGACGAGGGCAGTTCGCTTTTCAGCCTTTTATATAATTCATGGGACAAGGATTTATATTTTGCAGGCACGGTTTTTGCCGAAAGCCTGGGAGCGTTCGGCAAAAAAGCGAATCTCAACCAATGGAAAACAGCGTCGTTTCGCATTCAAGACGGGAAATTTAAGGGGAATAAAGTTAATCCGGACATTATTGTAGCGGCGTGTGCTTCAAACAGAAATACTCTGCAAGAGGGTCAAATAAATGAATTTGGTCAGGCATACAACGCTTATTATTTTAATACATATGCAAAAACAACCTCCGAAGACCCTATTGTTATAGGTGCAGTGAGAGTTAAAAAGGCGGAGAAAAAGAATCCGTTTGATGTAAAGATAAAATATGATTTTAACAACTACACGATATTTGATGATGAACCGATTAAATTAAGTTATAATATTAGAAATGTGCAAAACAGAGCATATACCGTAAATGCAAAGTACGAACTTATTGATAATCGTGACCGTGTGGTAAAAGCAGCGGAGGAAACATATGATATTGCTTCCGGTGAGAGCAAGGACATAATCTTTGATTTCGGACAAACGGACAGCTACGGTGAACTGAAATTCAGAGCAACATTCACGGGCGACGGAGCGGAAAATGTTACGCAGATGCCGCTTTGTCACTGCCGCGAGGCAAAAGAGGCGAATAAAAGGCTCGGCGCCAATGTGCATTTTGAGGGTGCAAACAGGTATCCGCAGGATTTTGACGGTGAATATGAGCTGATAAAAAGAGGGGGATATTCCTCTTGCCGTGATTCGCTGCGGTGGGGAGATTTGACATCATCCGGTGTATCGGAACTGACACCGATGCTTAAAAAGGAGATGGAATATCAGAAAAAATACGGTCTTGATTTGCTCGGCATTGCCGATATAGATCAAAACGTTACAGGCGACCAGTCGTCACCGGCCACTCTTGAAAAGTTTAAAAAACACTGCGCATGGCTTGCAAAAGAATATAAAGGTTTATGCAACTATTTTGAGGCTGATAATGAGTGGAATCTGCATATGGATTCAACAACAGAGAAAAAAGATTATATAAATCTTTTAAAGGCGACTTATGAAGGTTTAAAGCAAGGCGACCCGAATGCAAAATTAATGGGTGTCGATTGGGGCGGATTTATACCGAAGGATTTCAGAACGATATGCGAAACGGGCTGTCTTGATTATATGGATGCATTTTCGTATCATGTTTATTTTTCGACAAGAGGCCCTGCCGATGCAGGTACGTTCACGCAGGGCGAATCGGTAAGAGAGCTTTTAAAGGAATTCGGTCATGGTGATATGCCGCTGTTTTTAACCGAAAACGGCTGGACAGACTGTTTTTCACAAGCGATTACTCTTGAAGACGAGGCGCAGTGGCACGCACAGCTTATTCTGCAAAACTCAGCATGGAAAACCTTTGAAATGATTTATCCGTATGAGTTTGCAAATTCGGGTGAGGAGAAAAACTATCAGGAAGCTTGTTTCGGCGTAGTGGAATCGCCGTATTCGACATATCCTTCAAAGCCGAAGCTGTCATATATAACTACCGCAATGGCAAATTGGGCGCTCGGCGGAACGGAGTTTGAAGAAGCTTTGGACGGTATGTCGGCAGGTTCGGAGCTTTATGCTTATAAATACAAAAGAAAAAATGATGACGGACTTGGCAATAACATGATTGCACTCTGGACTACAAATGACAGAGAACAGATCGGACTCGATTTGGGAACGGATAGCTGCAAAATGTATGATATGTACGGTAACGAATGTGAGCTTAAAGCAACAAACGGAGTGTTTACATTTGCCCTTTCATACAGACCGATATATTTGATAGGAAATTTTAATAAAATTTCAAAAGCAGCGCCGCAGTTTGAGGTAACAAGTCTTACGCTCAGCGGTGCGACGGGAGATACCGTTATACAAAATATTCGGGCGGACGGTGCGGAAAATGCCAAAATCGTCCCGTATGATGAAAGAATCTTTAAAACGGCAGAGCATAGTGATATTAAAGACGGAAAATCAAGATTTGTCATTGAAACACCTGCTCAGAGTTTATTTAATACAAGATGTGAATATGACATTGTTAAGGATGAAAAAGTGTTGTATCACGGTGATATGAGAATTAATGGCGCCGATACGGTTTCTGTTAATGTAACGCATAAAATGGTTGATACAAAATCGCCAAACAGATGGCGGCTTGAAATTGCCGTTACAAATAATCGAAACAGTTCAAATGTAAGCGGTTCTCTTAAAATAAAAAATCCGCAAAAATTCGGAAGCTTGATGTCGGGTACGTTTACAGATCTTGCACCTCAGGAAACAAAAATTTTTAAATTTTATATGCCTGAAATCGTATCAAAGGAAATGCTCCTGTTTGATATGGACGTTAATCTTTCAAACGGCGAAACATTAGGCTGCACGAAAAGACTTTTCTTTACGGTTGTACCGTATGCGGACAAAAAGCCTGTCGTGGACGGCATTGCGGAAGTTGGGGAATATAACAGCGATACATGGTTTGATATAAAAGCCGGAAACCCTACGGGGCAATATACAAAGCAAATGTATGAATCGCTTTACAACAGCGGCAAAATGCACTTGGGCGAGGGTGACTTGTCGGCAAAAGCGACAATGAAATATGATGAAAAAAATATATGGTTTTTCATTGATGTAACTGATGATATATTCGTAAACAACAATACGGACTCAATGATTTGGAACGGTGACAGTATTCAGATAGGTATAACCGATGAAAGCATTACAAGAGGCGGAAAATACTGTGAATTAACCGTTGCACTCACACCGGAAGGACCGCAAATGTATCGTCATATGACTAACAATAACGATAACCCCATAGGTCCCGTAACCAATTGTGACCTTGCAATAGTAAGAGATGCAAATCATATAAAATATGAAATTCGTTTGCCGTGGAGCGAGGTTCTTATAGATTCCTCGAATGTTAAAGCAGGCAATAAACCCAAATTTGCTTTTTTGATAAATGAAGACGACGGTCTGGGACGTAATTCATATATGGAGTATTCTCAAAGTCTGGGTGCAATAGGTACATATAAAGATGTCAGCTTGTTCTCGGATATGATTTTGGCAAAATGAGAAAGGATCAGATAAATGAAATTAAATAAATATTCATCGGCATTTTTACTTGCTGTGTGTTTTCTCGGTATTTCGGCGAATGCACAAATGAATGAAGTAAAATATTCTCCCATGGATAGTATTGTAAGGGTCAAAGGCGCTCTCGGCGAATCCGAAAAAGCGTTTATAACAGTGTTAAAAGGCGGCACGGGGGATTTTTCAAAAAAAATTGTTTATCAGGATGTTGTAACGATGCCGGGGGAAGGGGCGTATGAAAGAAATTTCAAAATATCCCCGAATCTTATCGGTGACAGTGATGATGAGCATAAAATTACCGTAAAAGAGAGCATAGACGGAAAGGTCAGTGAATACTCTTTTGCTTTATCGTATGCCGATGCTATTGAAGAATTTAAAAATTCGGAAGATAAGACGAATTTTATGAGTGAAAACAGATACAAACTGGGTTTGTATGCGGACGGAATAGAAGCTGTTCCGAATTACAAAGCAATATTATCTATGATTACCTCCGGCGATTACAATAAGAATACGGACGCTTTTTGCATGGCAATGCAAAACTACATGATGTATGATTATATTCAAAACGGATATGTAAAGAATTTGTTTAAATTCAGAAATTTGCTCGGCATAGATGATTTTAAATCGACCGAGAACGTGTTTACGGCAGACAGATTTTCCGAAATAAACGAGGAGGAAGCAACGCTAAGACTTAAAAACAAGTCATTTTCAAACACCTCGGAATTTGAAAATAAGTTTAACGAAGCGTGTGTTTTAGCGGTTGTTAAAAATCCAAACGGATACGGAAACGTAAAAAATGCTTTGGAATATTTTGCAAAAGATATAGGAATAGACATAAAAAAGGGAAGTGTTAAAGTATATACACTGCTCCAGAATAAAGATTATAAAAGCTACTCGGATTTAAGAGACGCATTTAATATGTATGTAAACGAGACAAGTACGCTCAAACCGGCTCCCTCCGGCGGAGGCGGAGGTGGCGGCGGCTCATCTTCGGTTACTCCTTATAATCCCGGTGCAGAAAACAAGCCCGAAACGGTTGCCGACGAAAAGGTTAAAAGCTTTTCCGATATGGAAGGATACGGCTGGGCAAAAGAAGCGGTAGACGCACTGATAGATAAGGATATTGTTTCGGGAAAGGAACCGGGGAAATTTTATCCTGCCGATCCGATTACAAGGAGTGAATTTGTAAAGCTTGTCGTAAATGCGTTTAATATCGGCGACTCAAATGAAAGTCTTACATTCAGTGATGCCGACGAGGCAAGATGGGATTATAATTATATAAGCGCAGCTTACGGCGCAGGAATAATCAATGGTTTATCCTCCGACTATTTCGGATGCGTTTTGCCCATAACAAGGCAGGATATAGCGGTAATAATAAACCGTGTAAAAAATGCAGAAGGCGGTGAACTCGCAGACCGATTTGCAGATGACAGACAAATTGCGGAGTATGCCTACAATTCCGTTTACAGTCTGAGATTTGCCGGAATAATAAACGGCGATGAAAGCAATCGTTTCAACCCGAACGACCAAGCAACGAGAGCCGAGGCGGCAGTGATGATTTATTCGGCAATTAAATAGAGGAGGTATAGCTTGTGAAAAAACTAAATGCAATACTTTTGACAATAGTACTTATAGTAAATATGACCTGCGCTGCGGTTTGTTCTGCGGAGAATACGGAAAAAAATCCGTATGAGCAATACCAGAATCTGCTCACTGCGCTTGATTTGATGAGTTATAACTCTGAGGGTGAGATTGATAACTCAAAGGAAATTACACGTGCTGAATTTGTGGATGTAATGGGAAAATTTCTGAATCTTAACCCGACTGTTGCCGCGTCGAAAAGCTACTTTTACGATGTACCTGTCGATTCGTGGTATACAAATGCGCTCAACACTTTGGTGGAGTTCGGAATTGTAGATCAGAATGAACAAAAGACGTTTTTACCAAATAACACAATTTCCGTAAGCGAGGCAATGAAAATGATTGTTTGCCTGCTCGGATACAGAGTGTACGCAGAGCAAAAAGGAGGATACCCGTCCGGATATAATCAGATAGGAGCACAGGCAGGACTTTTCAGAAATATGCCGTCCGGCGATAAGCTCACAAATGCACATATGAGTGTTATACTGTATAACACTCTTGATGTAGATGTGACAGAGTTTGAAAACGGAAAATACGGTATGGAGATTAAGCCGTCGGACGAAAATATTCTTGAACAAAAAAAGAAAATTTTTAAAGCCGATGGTATTGTCGAAAGTGTTTTCGGAATGTCGCTTTACAATAAAGAAGTACAGGATTTGACAGAGGTTATAATTGACGGTGAGCTTTATAAGACGGATAAATTTGAAGAGGTATCAAATTATTTTGGACAAAAAATTCGTTTTTATTACCGCGAGGAAGACAATGACGAGCTGACGCTGCTATATATTGAACCTTTTTATCAAAGCGATGCTTCAATTGAAATTCTAAGCAATGATTTTGAGGGATTTGACCCCAAAACAAACACAGTTAAATATATATTGGGCAGTAAATCAAAATATGCGGCTTTAAGCTCCGAGGCTATAGTTTTGAAAAACGGCTCGGTTGTTACATCAAATGTCGATAAGGCGTTTGATATTTCAAACGGTGAAATAAAGCTTGTTGACTCCAATAACGATAAAAAGTATGACGTATGCACGATATATGACTTTCAAACGGTTGTTGCAAGTAACGTAAACGTTGATTCCAAGGTTTTAACGTACAAAATGATTTCCGAAGAAAAAGAGGAATATCGCGGAGTGTATGATTTTTCCGCAAAGTACGTTGATTATATGACCGTATATTCACCTGTCGGAACGGTAGTGGACTTTGCGGCAATTACGTCAAACACTGTTTTGGATATTGCCGTTTCCGAAGACGGAAAGAACGTAACAATCTTTATTAATTCGGAAATAATTGACGGCAAGCTCAGCGGAGTTTCGCCTGAGAACGGAAAAATGTTCATTGACGGTAAAGAATATGATTTCTATAAAAGCGTAATGAATGTTTTTAATTTAAGCGTAGGCAATAACGGCAAATTTAAGCTCAATAAATACGGCAAAATTTCGTATTATGAGGATTCGGACGGAACAGGCGAAAAAAATCCCGCTGTATACATTGTAAACGTTTATCAAAGCGATGAGGATCATGACTTATGCTGCGTTAAATATTACGACACGGAGGGTAATTTCAATACAAAAATCACTCACAAAAAAATTAAAATTGACGGAGAAGCAGTTTCATATGACTTAAAGGATGCAATATCAAAGTTAAAAAGATCGGTTGTAATACTTAAAACAAATGATAAAGATGAAATTATTTCAATAGATACACCTCAAAAAACGGAAAGGGAAAGCGGAGATTCTCTTAAACAGCTTCTTGCATTCAGCGGCGAGGGAGCAAAGTGGAATGCGACAACAAAAATGTTTGGCAGAAATGTTGTTTGTGCCTCTGATGCTGTTGTTTTTATCGTACCGCCGATACTTTCGGAATATGAAGAATATCAATATGATGAGCAGTCGTATTCAATTGGTTCGTTTTCGGATCTTGAATCCAATCAGTATAACAAGGTTGATTGCTACGGATTCGGCTCAACTTCATACTGCAACCTGATTGTGCTTTACAAGTTTAAATACCAGAATACATACAGAAGCAGATTTATGATGGTTTCGGGTATAAGTCAGGCGCTGGGTTCGAACGATGATATTGTAACAAGGATAACGGGGTATCAGAGCGGTGAGCTTGTTTCATACGATATAACGAGCAGCTATAAGATAGGCTCATCACCCGACAGCGATATTGTATTGTCAAAGGGAGATATAATAACAGTCGGCAGAAAGGATAATGACGGAATTGCCGGAAACGTTGAGGTTCATTTTTCAAATGAGCGGAACTGGAGCGGCTTGAATCAAATCTGTGTCGGCGGATATATGTTTGATTCCTATGAAAACAGAAATTATGACGCAATATACTATTGGGTAAACGTGTTTAACGATTTACAGGCAATTTCAAGATTTATTCCAGGTTGCCCGATTGATGTTGAGGGTAATCTTGTTAAAATAGCCTATCCCGATGTTGAGGGAGGAAGAGACAGCAAGGGTATATATAAGTGGAGAAAATGGAACAAGCCGAATGATTTTGAAAATGCGGATGAAATTGTTGTTCTTAAATCAAATACTCCGATTATAGTTTATAATGCGGAAAAAAATGAGGTCAGCAAGGGTTCCGTTACGGATATTTGCACGGCAAACATATACGATTGTCCGTCGCAGATTTTCGTTGATACAAGATGGGGCGAGGTTGTAAGCGTATTTGTCGTAAACAATAACGCAAAAGCTTGGGAAAAACCCGATGTTATTGAATGATAGGAGATATGACAATGATAAAAAGAATTGTGACAGCCACTTTAATTTTAACTATGCTTACATCTAATGCATATGCTTACAGCGGAGTGTCATCGTGGGCAGAAAAAACGCTTGATAAGGCGGCAAGTTCCGATATTGTACCGGAATCCATAAAAAACGCAAATGTTTCCGGTATGATAAAAAAGGGCGAGTGTGCATCTCTTTGCGTTAAGCTTTGCGAAAAAATGTTAAACCTCAAGGCAGAGGAGAGCCAAAATCCTTTTGCGGATGCTGTCGGAGCCGATGTTTTAAAAGCAGCTTCACTTGGGATTGTCGGTGCTTTCAGCGGTACGTCATTTAATGAAAACTCAGTTGCGGTGCGTGAGGAAATTGCGGATATGCTTGCAAGAACATATGCCGTTATTTCGGGAGCGCGCGCGGTGACGGACGATAAGGAGCTGTTTTCCGATGACGGAAATATATCGGAATGGGCCAGGGAAAGCGTGTACTTTATCCAAAGCAAAAATATAATTCATATTGTCGGCAGCAACAAGTTTGCACCTAAAAATCTGACCGAAGATCAGACAAGAGCAAATTATGCAAATATGTCATTGCAGAGCGTAATAATTTCGCTGACAAGAATGTATGATATGCTTGGCGGAGCTGATGCAAAGGACGATAAACAAACAGCTGCACAGCAATGTCTCAATATGATACCGGCGATTGATTTCGGAGAGGCGGATGATCCGGTTATGAGCGATGATGCGGCGTCAATTTCCGTAAAAAATGCAACCTCAGATGATTTTTATAAATATGTTGAGAAGTCAAAGCCTGTATTCAGCGAGGTTATATATACTCTTGAAGGGCAGAATTATAAGGCTTGGGACGGTGAATATACAATTAATATTGTATACTCGGATGGTATTCTGACTGTCGAGGTGTTTAAAAACTGACAGTTAAAATAAAAAAAGAAAGGAACAGAAAAGATGAAAACATTTAAAAAAGTTTTAACCGCATTTGTGGCTGCTTCTCTGATTGTTTCATCAGTATCATTTACGTCATTGGCAGCAACAACAGATGATTACAATGAAAACGGAGATTTTGCCGCAAACGGAGAATTTCCCGAAACGGGAACAATTCTGGACTGGCATTTTTATGCACGGCCCAAGGGCATGCAGAACGCGTGGGCTAATTTAAAAGCGCTTGGGATAAGCTTTGACGACTATGAATATGCAGACGATACAAGCGTTAACAACGGTTATTTCCGTTTTGAAACAAACGGAACAACAGCGGACGGGAAGGATATATGGAGCGGCGCGTCTACAATCAAAAACGGCGTGCTGCAAATAGACGCAAACATTTATGTGCCGGAACTCAAAAATCCAAATAAGGAAAAGTATGCACAGTATTTTTCAATCTGGGGCAAAAACACAGATGACAGCTATTACAATGAACAGGGCACGCTTTACTCTGTTATAATGAACGACAATCAGGATTTGTATGTCGGATTTAATATAAGAGATCATCATGAAGCGGCAAAGAGCATAGATGCTGAAAATGTATCTTCTGTAAAGATTGATACAAAGAAATGGTATAAGCTTTCCGCCATAATCAATTATGACGCAAAAACGCTTGACTATTTCTTAAATGATGAGTATGTATGCTCGCATAAAAGCTTTGCAAACGACAGTTATTTTTATGAAATGGGAAGCTTGTATTACAGCTTGTACAACGAGGCAATAAAAAATGAAACTACGCCGACAAATGAAACTCATGTTTACGTAACGGGCGTTAAGATTACAAGAAAACCGACAATTCTGTCCGCAAAGAGTGAAATCACAGCCGACAATAAGGTAAAAGTTCATTTTGACGAAGCGGTAAAGACCGATACAATTACAAACGATACCTTTGAGGTAAAGGACGCTCTCGGCAAAAATTATACCGTTTTATCGGTTGAAACACCGGATGCGAAAAATGCTGTAATTACCGTAAACGGCAGCTTTACTCCGTCAGAAACGGTTACGGTTGTTGCCAAAAACGATATTACCGCAATAACATCTGTTAAGATGGAAACGGGAAGCAGCAGCGTGGCGCTTCCGATGTACGATGACGGTTCGTTTGTGAATATGGATTTTGAAAATACGGCCTTCCCGTCATCATGGCCGGAATCGAAAGCATTTACGGATTTTTATCTTGAATATCCGTCATACTCGACTTATCAATTACACGATTCCGATTTTGTTAATTCAAAGGAGTATTTTGACGCAACAGGCGATAATTACTATATGAATTACAACTGGAGGTATTACGAACAGATAGCTGATGTAAATTCTTCGGGAAAGGCGCTTAATTTTCATCGTAATATTGACGGAAAAATAGCAACCTATTGGAGCAATACGGTTAAAACAATCGGACTTGTTATTCCGTTTAAAAACGGAAAGAGTGTGAACAGCGGTAAAATAACAATCGAGTTTGACGGCGGCAAAGTCGGAACAAAAAATACAGACGTATATACAATCGGTCTGCACGACAAAAACAACGAAATCAGAAAATATGATATAAATAATGCTTTTTCAAATTCAACAGCATTGTTTACTTTCGGAGACTACTTTGAAACCGCAACACTTCTTTACGCTCCGAGAGGAAGATCGGCAGGATATTCATGGTATGTCGGTGAACACTCAAATCCGACCGATAAGCTTTTGTGGCCGAGTAATTGGGACACGGTTCAAAATAATAACATGGTAAGAAAGTATAAGGTTGAACTGAATCTTGATACAAAAACATATAATGTATATCAAAACGGTGAACTGATAGGCGACACGCTCTCACTTCCCGAAACGGAAAACGACCCCTGCTATGATGCGTTTGTTCTCGGAACGGGACTTGATTCCAGAGATGCTATGTCTAACATAGATCATTCGTTCTATCTTGACAATTTAACCATAGTAAATCCCGATAGTAACGTATTTAAAGCCGTTTCCGTTCAGAATGCCGACGGCAGCGACTATACGGGAAAAATTAAAGATAATACGGTTGTATTTAACTTTAACAGGGATATAAAATCAGCCGATGTAACAGTCGGAGAAACAGCTGTGACACCGACGATCGAAGCCGGCAAGATTACTGTTTCGCTTGAAAATATTAAAATGACGGGCAATACAACAATCAAGCTTTCGAATATTACCTCACAAAGCGGAGAGGTTATAGACGAGCTGAAAACGCTTGCGCTTGGCGAAAAGGTAAAAATGAGCGGATATTTCACCGAAACACCGGCAGGAATTACACTAATACTTGATGACGGAGGAAGTACCGATAAATACGATGTAATCGTGGCAGGCTACGCAGCCGACGGAAAGCTTGCAGCGATAGAATTTATGAAAGAAAAGGCTGAGGACGGTATTTATCCTTTAACGGAGGATTTCAGCGCAGCTTCTAAAATAAAGGGATTTGTATTCGGAGAAAATCTTATTCCGTTATCGGATTGTATCACAGAGTTTAAAGAATAATTGTTATCTGCATTATGCGTTTATGATAACTTCATAAACGCATAATGCAATAAAGGAATAGGGAGAATATTATGAATAAGTTAACAAAGCGAATGTTTGCACTTTGCATGGCTGTTGTTTTTTCGGCGGCAAATTCCGATGTGTTTGCTACATATGTTTCAAACGACGGACAAATACCCGAGAGCGGCCTGATGTTTTACGATGATTTTGAAAATTTTGACGAATCAAAATACTCTTCAAAATATAATTCAAGTGTGATGCAGCTTGATGAGAATAACAAAGTATTATCTTTAAAGCCGCTGTTAAAGGATCAATCGGCATCGGCAGGCTGCTATATTAATTTAAATTCATTGGGATATGACAAGGATTATACTACCTGCATTCGCACGGGACAGCTTTTAATCTCCCAAGACGTATATGTTCCGTCGCATACACCTGACGGAGAAATGATAGAATATGATGATTCAAAATCAACATATTCTCAATATTTAATGAACTATGCTTTAACAAAAGACGCAAAGCCGGGTACATATTCTACGGCGTCGTGGGCAAAATCGGGAGCGTTCTTTTCTCGGTAAACTATTCAAATAACAGCCCATGGATTGCGTTTAACAAAAATACGGCAAACGTTATTGCGTCGAAAGAAACCGGATATGTTGCTGAAATTGAGCCTGATACATGGCACAGCGTGGAATGCTGTATAGATTATGACAACTTAAAAATAAGCTATTATTGTGACGGTGAATATCTGGGCGATTACGCAGGAGCCGATTCGGCAAATGTTATTCCGGAGCTTTACGGCTTGTTCCAGCTGCAAATATCGTCGGCAGGTACTTTTGACGGCGAAAGCGAGCATCCCGAAATTTATTTTGATAATTACAGTATAAAAATGCTCAAATCAGACTCTTTCAGTATTGATTTTGAGGAATACGGCGACAATTACATAGATTTAAAATGTAATTACAGCATAGACAAGGATTATCTCGAAAGGCTTAATGCAAGTGCGGTTAAGCTTTTTGCAGAGGGGGACAGCTTTGTCTCGACAGGATATGAATTAATATCCAATGATAAAATAAGGTTTTACTTTGATAAAAAAATAATTTCAAACGGAATTTACAATGTGGTTATAGGCAGCAAAAACGATAGAAGCACATATATAAGGGCGATTTACGGAGATACATACGGAGGTGTAAGCCCCGGCTATGAAATAAGCTTTATACCACAGGAGCCGGTGACGGAAGAAAAGGTTGATTTAATCAACATTGATTTTGACAATGAATCGGATTTTGCGGCGGAGGATAACTCGTCTGATTTTACAAAGTATACATACGTAAGAAACAGAAAAAGTGAGGATTATGACTTTGTTGAGGACTCCGACAATACATATAAATATTGCTATTCGGATGACGATCAAAACGGCGGCAAGCTTTTAAACCTTGATTTGTCCGATATTGACGGAGCGGTTGAGGATCCAGACGGCATAAAACGCAGTATGAAAGCGGTGAGATTCCCGTTTGCAGATAACAGGGAGCTTAGCGGCGGTACGGTTTATATTGATTTTGACGCAGGTATTTACGCAAATGCAAACGGCGGCAGCAAGCAGACTACGCGATTACTTTTCGGGTTGGAAAATGCGCTTGACAGAGAAACTGCACACGTATTTAAAAATCCGGACGATTTAACGAAAGAGAGATGGTCAAATTCATCTTGCCTTTTCGGGCTGTCGTACTGGACGGCAAGCGCACATTCGCTTACCTACCCGAATGAAAAATACAGAACAAGAACGTGCGACTGGCAGAGAGAAAATAATGGGGCAAAAACGGAAAATCAGATAAAGCTTGTTAATGACGGTGAAATGCATCACTATTCCGTAAAAATTGATATATCAAACAGGAGATATGAATTCAGTATTGATTCTTCTTCCCAGACGAGCGTCGGCTATCTTCCGGGAGGAGAGAGCGATGTCAGATACAATGCGTTTGTTATGACGCTGAGCGATCCGCTCTGCACCGCAGCGGCTATGGCAAAGCTTGATAATCTGAATGTGAAAATATCCGGTGCGAAAACTCCTAATATTGAAGATGTTAAATTTTACGATATAGAAAATAATGAGATGAAGTATTCCAATTCCATGTCGGCAAAGCTCTCAAAAATCAGACTTGTGTTTAATCAAGAGGTTGTTGATGAAAAAAGCAATGTTATCATAGACGGACTTGGCGATGAGGATTACAGCGTATCCTATGCCATGAGCGGCGGCGAAACCGAAAACAGAAATGTATTGGACGTTGTGCTTAAAAACTGTTTGAATGCAGACACTGAATACACATTCAGACTTTCCTTAGAAACGGTTATGATTGAGTCGGGAGGAACGTTCGGCAGAGAATTTACATTCAGCTTTTTGCGCGGAGAAGGTGCAGGACTTAATTATATTGAGCCGAGTTTTGACGAGAGGACAAATACAGTAACGGCAAATGTAATGAATTTTACAGATAAAAATGTGACGGGATATGTCACCGTTGCCGGATACATTACGGAAAACGGAGTTGCGAGCCTTTGCGGCATAAGATGCAATGCGTTTGATGCTGCGGAAAATGAAGTATCAAATATTATATCAGAGGAAAATTCAGTTATTACATCACTCATCAATGCCGGTGCGGATAAAATTGGCGTATTTGTTTTTGACGGAGAGAACACATTAAAGCTTAATACATATAATGTATTTGAAATTAAGCATAATGGTTAAAATACCGGAGGAGATTATGAAAAAAAAGAAAAGCTTGCTTGGTTTATTGTTGCTGATCTGCTTTGCTGCCGGATTTATTCAGATCTCTGTATATGCAGCAAACAGAAATACGGCGGCTGTCTGGCTTAATAACACATGGCATAACAGAAACGGAATCACTGCCGAGTTTGAGCAAGGCTCGGGAAGTTATGAAATATCAAGCAGCCTTGGCACAAAGCTGGGCTTAAACGGTGACGGCGGAAATCTGGGCTTTTTAATTAATTCTGATATAAGCTTTCCTGAAAGCTCAGCATGGAAATTTAAGAATGCAAAAAAATGGAGTACGTTTTGCGTAGATATTTGCTATTGGGACGAGGGCATGGGAGGTTTTTATTTTCAATACGATTCCCATAACGGAATAAAAAATATTTTTGTTCAGTGTGAAAATACAAAGACGTGGAAGTATGCGAGAATTAAGCTTTACGACGCGCGCTTTAACGGAAATGCAAACGGGTACGATTGCAGGATAGTAACGCATGATAAGAGCTTATTTCCGTATGCCGAAAACAATGCGTCGCCGGAGACAGTTTATATTTACTGGCTGAAAATTCACAGTGATGACTGTTATTCATCGTTTGATATTAAATCCGAAACAGGAAAACCCGGAAATGTATTTTACGAGGGAGACGATATTAAGTTTGATTTTACTTTTACCAATACCGACTCTACTAAGTACGAAAATATGAGAGTTACATACAGTGTTTATAAGCCTGAGGCAAAGGACGAGTATCTTCAATGGGAAGAAACGTCAGACACGGCAAATAAGGGAAAGGAAAGTGTGGCATATTCAACACAAACACCGATTTCTCAAAAAATTCAAACAGCGGAATTTTCTTTAAGAAATGCGTCGGATACGGTTTCATTTGATAATCTGCCTTTCGGTACATATGTTTTAAAGGTTGATATAGCAGCCGATTATTTGACTTATGCCGAAAAAATGAAAATGAGCTGTCTTGTCGATTTCTCATATTCAAAAAAGGCGCGTCCGAATGCGCATTTCGGAACAAATGCACATTATGACGACTATTATTATGATGAAAACCGTAAGATGAACTATCTTTACGACGAGCATGATATTGATAATCAAATTGCGCTTGCAAGAGATGCCGGATTCGGTAAGGTGCGTTCAACAATCCGGTGGGTAGATGTTCAAAAAAGCGCAAAAGGCGAATACAATATGCCCGATATATTGGTTTATCCGTATAAAGCGCTGAGCGAAAACGGTATGAGCGGTTTGTGTAATCTTATGGCACAGAATAATAACGGCTACGGTGCGAATTGGGATGGCGAAAACATTTTAGGCGATACGGAGGAGGAACTGACGGAATTTGCGAAATATGCGCGGTTTGTTGCGTCATATTTAAAGCCGTATACAAGGTATTATGCGCTTTTAAATGAGTTTGATCTGCGCGGCGCCGCAAATGTTACGGGACTTAGCGGAGATAATTATGATATGCCGTCCGAGAATGCGTATGCGGCGATTGTAACGGCAGGCTCGGATGCTATTAAAGCACAGCAAAGTGACGCATGGATTGATGTCGGTCAGATTGCGGAAGATCCGGCTTGGCAGTTTACGCGCTGGTACGGTAAATATACGTGGGATACAAGATTCTTTAAGATAGTTGATAACACAAAGTTTGATTCTGTCAGTTATCACAGATATGACTCGTATATGGATAAAGGACCGGAGGGAAAAGATTTAATAGGATTTACAGCTTACGGCAAATTGCAGACTCAAAAGTATGCGCCCGATGCAAAGCTTTGGGTAACGGAGGTTGGCTGGCCGTCAAGGAATCGAATCATAAATTATTCGGGTACAACGGCCTTCAGAAATACGAACTATGAAAAGCAGGCGGCGTATATATCAAGACTTCTTGCAATGTATGCAAGCGATGATATTGTCGATATGCTTATGTTTTACGAATTTCAGGACGACAGAGAGGATCCGTTTAGTTTTGAAGAAAATTTCGGAATTATTCATTCAAAATTTTTCAGAACATCATGGGCCGCAAAACCTGCCTATATTGCCGCAGCGGCGTTTAACAGCCTGACAGGAAAAACTGTAAAGTCGGAAAGCCTTGCCGCCAAACCGGAGTACGGCGAAAGCTACACATCATTTTCTCCGGTTGTGTATAAGCTTACGAACAATGGAGGCCGTGAAACATATTGCGTTTGGAGTACAGGCGTTTCCAAGAAATATACCGTGAATACAGGAAAGGACTATGCTGTGGTTTACGATATTTACGGAAATGAAACGGACAGTGTTGCCGGAGGTACGGTAACTGTAACGGCAGACGAGAATATGAAATATGTAATAGGCTATGATTATCCTAAAACGGAAATTGCTGCAAGGCTTGATGGGAATGTAATTATCGACTTGAAATCCGTTAAAGACGGTGATGTCTTAAAATTCATTTATACGCAGGCTGTGGCAGAATTGCCGGAAAGTACGGTTGTATGTGCTGCATATAAGGGCGGAAGACTTGTGGAAATTATGGATTATAACAACGATGAGTACACAGGTGAGAAGATATTAACGGCGCAAATCGGTGATATCGATAAAATTGATACTATAAAAGTTTTTGCGCTCGATAACAATTTAAGGGCAAAAATAAAGGCGTTGGAACTTGAAAAATAAAAAATGCCATACAAAAATCATTTTGTTTTTTTAAGAACAGGAGAGGTCGGACATGGGAGATATATCGTATCTTACTGATAATTATAATGAAAAAATAGACGAAATAAACAGATTTGCTGCACCGCTCAATTTTGTATTTATCACTGATGCGCATAACAGAATGAATGAGTATTCCGTGAAAGAGGGGCGTGTTGAGGGTATGCTTGAGTATGAATACGCCGTTAATGCAATCAGATCAATTCAATATATTTTAGACAGATGTCCGGGAATAAACATGGTTGTAAGCGGCGGAGATATGGGTAATGATTATCATCATGACCCAAGCGTTATCCGCGAAACATATCGGGAATATATGGACGCTCTTTATAAACTTTCGGTTCCGGTTCATGCGTGTGTCGGAAATCATGACAATGCTTTGGGAAATTGCACCGATGAGGGATGGGATAACACAAAATATGCTGTGTTGCCGGACGAAATGCATGATATTTGCATGAAATACAATCCGACAAAGAATAACTATTATTACATTGATGTAGAAAATACAAATTTCAGATTTGTATTTTTGGATGTGTCGGACGGCGATTACAAAAAAGATGATAGAGGTCAGTATCAAGGCTGGATGTATGAGATTTCAAACAAGCAAGCAAATTGGTTTGAAAACGAAGCTGTCAAGACAGACAGATTTATTATTGTTTTTTGTCATGGTCCCGTATCAAATGAAGGTATATACGGTTCGGAGGGCTACCCAAAGGGAATTAAGCCTTATTATGATTTGATAAACGCGCCAAGAATACATAGCGTAATGAAAAATGTAAAAAATGTGGTTTGTCATATAGCAGGTCATGTCCATTATGATAACATGAGGTATGATAACGGTATATTGACCGTTACAACACAGTCATCATGTGCATGGGCGTGGTGTCCGTCATGCCCCGAAAGAAAAGTCGGAACGATAACCGAAACAGCATTTGATGTTTTCTCAATCAAGAATGATACTGTTAAAATCACACGCTTTGGGGCTGGCTATGATAGAATGGCAGCCCTCCCGAAAATGAATTGATTTTTTGTACTTGGACGAATAAAATCGTCCAAGTACTTTTGTATGAGATAATGAAACAATGCAGCCTGCTGCTCGCCCATGCGACCGGGTACACACGTACGCCGTCGGGTGCGGTTTATGCGTTCTGCACTCTTTTTTAACAGCCTACGGCTGTTAATGCCCGTGGGGAACTATGTGCAATTTGTCTTTTTCCTCGCCGAGATCGGCATGAAGCAAATCAATAAAAACTATCAGCAGCAAAATGCCGGCGCCCCATATTGCTTTGCCTTTCAGATAAGTGCACAAGAAGGTAGATACAATCCCCCCCGATACAAAGGACAACAGCATAAGAACGTGCATATTCAGCCTTTCTTTTGCCGATAGATTATGCTTATGGAACCATTTAACGAGGTTTATTCCAATCTGGCGTAAATGATTTGTGCAGAATGTGGTAGCCATAGGCACTCTTTTTGCCTGCCGGAAAGTATTATACTGCATTGACGCAATAAAATTTATGGCAACCTGGCATATCTGCGGTGGAGCATCGTCGGGAACAAATCCAAGAATAAATACAACGATAATTTCAAATCCTACGAAAAACGTGTCCCAACGCAGAATTTCAAGATTATTTACACGCTTGGGTAAAAACTCCGACAGCACAGCGCCCAAAAGATATGCCGAAATCGGAATAACAAAATACAGCGCACGGCTCCAGTTTGCTTCACCGATCTGAACGGCAAGCATAACAAAGTTTGCCGTTTGTGCATTGCAGAAAACACCGCCTTTAAGCACAAAGGTGTATGCGCCGAGAAATCCGCCGACAGCAATCATTAAAATAAAAATAGGTAATTTTTCGCATTCAAGCAATTCTTCTTTTTCTTCCACTGCTACTCACCACGAACTTTCATTTTTTTCTTATAATTCTACCATTTGACCGCAGTTTTGTCAAGCAATCTGCAAAATTTATCGTTTTTTCATAGAAATTCGGATAAGTGTTATATTATAATTGCCGTTATGCTGAATTTTTTTTATGAAGTATATGTAAAATTAGGCATAAAAATATAATTGACAAATATATGTTCGTGTGGTATAATCAGATATATGTTAGGAGATGGGCGAATGGAAAAATTTGAACTTGTATCGGAGTATCAGCCTAAGGGCGACCAGCCGAAAGCAATAGAATCGCTTGTGCAGGGCGTGATGAATGGTGAAAAATTTCAGACTCTTTTAGGCGTCACGGGATCGGGAAAAACCTTTACAATGGCAAATGTAATTGAAAGGGTAAACAAACCCACCATAGTATTGGCCCATAACAAAACGCTTGCGGCGCAGCTGTGCAGCGAATTTAAGGAATTTTTCCCTAATAATTGTGTGGAATTTTTTGTGTCGTATTATGATTACTACCAGCCGGAAGCGTATATACCGCAGACGGATACTTATATTGAGAAAAACTCAATGACGAATGAGGAAATAGATAAATTAAGGCATAGTGCGACTTTTGCCTTGCTTGAACGCAAAGATGTAATTATTGTTTCGAGCGTGTCGTGTATTTACGGATTGGGAGATCCTGAAGATTATAAAAATCTTATGCTTTCGCTCCGAGTGGGAATGGAAAAGGACAGAGATGAGATTTTAAAAAAACTTGTTGCAATGCAGTATGAGCGCAATGATATTAATTTTGTCAGAAATAAATTCCGCGTAAGAGGCGACGTTTTGGAAATATTTCCGTCAAATAACGGTGAGAATGCCGTCAGAATAGAATTTTTCGGCGATGAAATAGAAAGGATCTGCGAGGTGAATGCGCTGACAGGGGAGATTATAGGGCTTTATCAGCACGTTGTTATATCTCCGGCATCGCATTATGTAACAACCAACGAAAAAATGCTTGCGGCAATGGCGGCGATTGAACTGGAAATGGAGGAGCGAGTTAAATATTTCAAGGAACGCGATTTGCTTGTTGAGGCGCAGCGAATTGAGCAGAGAACAAGATATGACCTTGAAATGATGCAGGAAATAGGGTTTTGCCAGGGGATTGAAAATTATTCGAGGCATATAAGCGGACGTGAACCGGGAAGCGCACCGTTTACGCTTCTGGATTATTTCCCGGAGGATTATCTGATGATTATAGATGAATCGCACGTAACCGTACCGCAGGTCAGAGGAATGTATAACGGAGATAGGGCAAGAAAAGAAACGCTTATAAATTACGGATTCCGGCTGCCGAGTGCGGCGGACAATCGTCCGCTGAAATTTGACGAGTTCGAAAAGCGGCTTAACCAAGTAATTTTTACAAGTGCAACACCTGCCGATTATGAAAAGGAACATTCGAAGAATGTCGTTGAGCAGGTAATCCGCCCGACAGGATTGCTTGATCCCGAAATATTCATTAAGCCTGTGGAACATCAGGTTGACGATTTAACGGACGAAATACGCAAATGTACCGAAAAAGGGTTCCGTACGCTTGTAACAACGCTGACAAAGCGTATGGCGGAGGATTTGACGGAATATTTAAAGGGAATAGGCATAAAGGTTACGTATATGCACTCTGATATAGCGACGATAGAGCGAACCGAAATTATAAAAGAGCTTCGTCAGGGAACATATGATGTCCTTGTCGGAATAAACCTTTTGCGAGAGGGGCTTGATATACCGGAGGTTGCACTGGTTGCGATACTGGACGCCGATAAAGAGGGATTTTTGCGGAGTGAGATGTCGCTTATTCAGACAATCGGACGTGCGGCGCGAAATTCCGAAGGCAAGGTTATAATGTACGCCGATAATATTACAAGTTCCATGCAGAAAGCAATGGATGAAACATCAAGACGCCGCCAATTGCAGCAGAAATTTAACGAGGAGCATGGAATTACTCCGCAGACCATTAAGAAAGATATACGAGACATTCTGCAAAGCGTTAAGCCTGTCGAGAAGAAAGAGGAGAATGCAGCAGAAGAATTTGATTATGAAAAGCTTCTTGCGGAGCTTACGGCGGATATGTTTAAGGCGGCGGAGAATCTGGAATTTGAGCGCGCGGCAGAGCTCAGAGATAAGATTAAACGCATAGAAAAGGAATATCTTGAATGAGGTGACGAAGGTGAACGAAAATATGGAAACGGCGGTGAAATGCTTTAAGGAAAGGATTCTGACGCCTATATTATATATGCTTGAATACGAGGATAAGGTAGATTTTATATGCTTTTGCGATCAGAATATAAAGCTTAAAGAGCTTAATGAGGTCAGCGGAAAGCTTACGGATATTCTCGGAGTTCCGGCGGAAGTGATTGACATACGCGAATTTTCGGAATCTGACAGAATAGAAATTCTAAAAAACGCAAAGCTTGTATATGCGGAGGATCCGATAATTGAACAGGTTTTTGCTGCGTCGATGGCGGAGGATTTTAATAATTCCATAAATAAAAAACGTGAAATGCTAAACAGATATATGAGCACAGGCTCGATTTATTTACAGTGAAGGGTTGAAATAAATGGCAAAAGAAATAAAAATATCCGGTGCGAGAGTACACAATTTAAAAAATATAGACGTAAGCGTACCAAGGGATAAACTGGTTGTGCTTACAGGACTTTCCGGTTCCGGAAAGTCCTCATTGGCGTTTGATACGATTTATGCCGAGGGTCAGAGACGATATATGGAATCTCTGTCGTCATATGCACGGCAGTTTTTAGGGCAAATGGACAAACCGGACGTGGATTATATTGAGGGGCTTTCTCCGGCGATAAGTATTGACCAAAAAACCACTTCAAAAAATCCGCGTTCAACCGTGGGTACGGTTACAGAGATTTACGATTATTTGCGTCTGCTTTATGCGAGAATAGGAATACCGCATTGTCCGAAATGCGGCAAGGAGGTAAAGCAGCAGACGATTGACCAGGTGGTTGACAAAGTAATGTCGCTTGACGAGGGCAGTAAAATTCAGATACTTGCTCCGGTAGTCAGAGGAAAAAAGGGCGAACATAAGAAGATATTTGAAAAGGCAAAAAAGGATGGATATGTTCGTGTGCGCGTTGATGGAGAAATGCGCGAGTTAAACGAGGATATTAACCTTGTTAAAACACAGAAACATTCTATTGAAATTGTGGTAGACAGACTTATTATACGTGACAATATTGCGCGCAGACTTACCGATTCGATAGAAACTGCAGCAGCGCTTACAGGCGATATTGTTATGGTTGACGTAATAGGCGGGGAAACTATGCTTTTCAGCCAAAGTCTTGCGTGCGAGGATTGCGGAATAAGCTTGCAGGAGTTATCACCGCGTTCGTTTTCTTTTAATAATCCGTACGGAGCGTGTCCGCATTGTGACGGTTTGGGATTTTTGTCAAAAATAGACCATAATCTTATTATAAAGGACGAAAATCTAAGCCTTATTGAGGGCGCTTTGTCGGCAAGCGGCTGGGCAGCGCCGCAGGCGGAGGACAGCATGGCGCATATGTATTATGTGAGTCTTGCAAAGCATTATAAATTTGACATTAATACTCCGTGGAAAGATTTACCCGACAATATTAAAAATATCGTGCTTTACGGCACGGGCGGTGAAAAAATAAAAATGGAGTATCATCGTTCATACGGAAACGGCGATTACTTTGCGCCGTATGAGGGGATTGTCACCAATCTTGAACGGCGGTATAACGAAACAACCTCATCGTATTCAAAATTTGATTTGGAACGATATATCAATACCGTTCCGTGTACGAAATGCGGTGGAAAAAGGCTGAACGACGAGATTCTGGCGGTTACGGTGAACGGTAAAAATATTTATGAATTTACTGCAATGCCTATACGTGAGGAAATGGAGTTTGTCTGTAATTTAGAGCTTACAGACAGGGAAAAAATGATTGCGGCGCAGGTATTAAAGGAGATTAAAACACGACTTCAATTTTTACTTGACGTAGGCTTGGATTATCTGACGCTGTCACGCTCGGCAGGAACTCTTTCGGGCGGAGAAGCGCAGAGAATAAGACTTGCGACACAGATTGGTTCGGGACTTACGGGAGTATTGTATATTCTTGACGAACCGAGTATCGGTCTGCATCAGCGCGATAACGACAGGCTGATAAACACCTTAAAGCATCTGCGTGATTTGGGAAATACGGTTATCGTAGTCGAACACGACACAGATACGATGTATGCTGCGGACTACATTATAGATATAGGCCCCAAGGCAGGTATTAACGGCGGTGAGGTTGTCGGCGCCGGAACAGTTGAGGATATTATAAAATCACCGAGATCAATTACGGGTAAGTATTTAAGCGGTGAAATCAAGATAGAAATTCCGTCAAGCCGCCGAAAGCCGACAGGCTGGATAAAGGTAAAAGGCGCGGCGGAGAATAATCTTAAAAATATAGACGTTGATTTTCCGAAGGGCGTATTTACCTGCGTTACCGGTGTTTCGGGATCGGGAAAATCTTCGCTTGTAAATGAGATTTTGTATAAAAAGCTTGCGCATGACTTAAACCGTGCTCATGTTCACGCAGGAAAGTATAAGAAAATAGAAGGAATAGACACGCTTGATAAGATAATTGATATAAACCAAAGTCCGATAGGCAGAACGCCGCGTTCAAATCCGGCAACGTATACGAATTTATTTAACGATATACGAGAGGTGTTTGCCGCAACAAATGAGGCAAAAATGCGCGGTTATAATGCCGGACGGTTTAGCTTTAACGTAAAAGGCGGACGGTGCGAGGCTTGTACAGGTGACGGAATTATAAAAATAGAGATGAACTTTCTGTCTGATATATACGTGCCTTGTGAAGTTTGTAAAGGAAAAAGGTATAACCGCGAAACCCTGGAGGTAAAATATAAGGGAAAGAATATATACGATGTGCTTGAAATGACGGTTGATGAGGCTGCGGAATTTTTTTCAAATCTGCCAAAGCTGAAAAGAAAGCTTGAAACCTTGCAGGATGTGGGACTGGGTTATGTAAAGCTCGGTCAAAGCTCAACAACGCTTTCGGGCGGAGAAGCACAGCGTGTTAAGCTTGCAACGGAGCTTTCAAAGCGTTCAACGGGAAAAACAGTGTATATTTTGGACGAGCCTACAACGGGACTGCACACTGCGGACGTGCACAAGCTTGTTGACGTACTGGACAGGCTTGTTGAGGGCGGAAACACGGTTATAGTTATTGAGCATAATCTTGACGTTATAAAAACCGCCGATTATATTATTGATTTGGGACCCGAGGGCGGAAACGGCGGCGGAACGGTTGTAGCGTGCGGAACTCCCGAGGAAGTAAGCGAAGTAAAAGAATCGTATACGGGAAAATATATTAAAAAGATTTTACAATCCGAAAAAAAGTCTTGACTTTTTCGGCAAACAGTGAGATAATATATAAAATGGCAATGATGAAGACAGTAGTTTACCGCAAAAACCAACAAGAGAGGGAGCATCGCGGCTGTAAGTGTTCCTTTGGCGGCGGTGAATGAATACCGCTTCGGAGCAGAATGTCGAAAGTAAGTAGGCATTACGTGAATCTGCGTTAATGATGAAACAAGCGGCGGTATTTTACCGCAATCAGGATGGAACCGTGTATTTATGCACTCCTGAAACCTTTGCGTTTCGGAGTGCTTTTTGTTTTTTTAAAACAAAAAGCATGCATTGTTTAGGAACGCGCATATCGGTTTTAAAATAATATTTTGAAAGGAATGATTTACTATGGCAGAAATGGACGAGCTGCAAACATTAAGACATTCAGCCTCGCACGTAATGGCACAGGCTGTAAAAAGACTTTTTCCGGAGGTGAAGCTGACAATAGGCCCTGCTATTGATACAGGATTTTATTATGATTTCGATATCGATCATGCGTTTACGCGTGAAGATTTGGATGCGATTGAAGCAGAAATGAAAAAAATTTCCAAAGAAAATCTTAAAATTGAGAGATTTGAACTGCCGAGAGCGGAAGCGCTTGAATTGATGAAAGATGAACCATATAAAATCGAACTTATAAATGAATTGCCCGAGGACGAAGTTATTTCGTTTTATAAACAGGGAGAATTTACCGATTTATGTGCAGGTCCTCACGTAAAATATACGTCAAAAGTGAAAGCGTTTAAGCTGCTTTCGGCTACGGGTGCGTATTGGAGAGGTGACGAGCATAATAAAATGCTTACAAGAATTTACGGTACTGCATTTCAGAGTAAAGCAGAGCTTGAAGAGTACCTTGAAAAAGTTGAAGAAGCAAAAAAGCGTGACCATAATAAGCTCGGACGTGAGCTGGAACTTTTCACAACGGTAGACTATATCGGACAAGGACTGCCTATAATGCTCCCGAAGGGTGCAAGAATTATTCAGCTTTTGCAGAGATTTGTAGAGGATGAGGAGCAAAGACGCGGCTGGCAGCTTACAAAAACACCGCTTATGGCAAAGAGTGATTTGTATAAGATTTCAAGCCATTGGGATCATTATAAAGACGGAATGTTTATTATAGGCGATGAAGAAAAGGACGATGAAGTATTTGCTTTAAGACCTATGACTTGTCCGTTCCAGTATCAGGCATTCCTGAACAGAGGACGTTCATACAGAGATTTGCCTATGCGTCTGAATGAAACATCAACATTGTTCAGAAACGAAGCGTCCGGCGAAATGCACGGTCTTATAAGAGTGCGTCAGTTCACTATTTCCGAAGGACATCTCATGTGTACACCGGATCAGCTGGAGGACGAATTCAGAGGTTGTCTGGAGCTTACGAATTACTTTTTAAAGACATTGGGTCTTGCGGAAGATGTAAGCTACAGATTTTCACAGTGGGATCCCGATAACCGTGAAAAGTACATGGGAACGGAAGAACAGTGGAATGAAGCGCAGACAATAATGAAAAATATCCTTGACGATATAGGCATAGACTATAAAATCGGAATAGGAGAAGCTGCATTCTACGGCCCTAAGCTTGATATACAGATTAAAAATGTTCACGGTAAGGAAGATACGCTTATCACGATTCAGATAGACCAGATGCTTGCGGAGAGATTCGGAATGGAATATACGGACAGAGACGGGACAAAGAAGAATCCGTATATTATTCACAGAACTTCAATCGGATGCTATGAAAGAACGCTTGCGTTGCTTATTGAAAAATATGCCGGAGCATTTCCTGTTTGGCTCGCCCCTGTACAGGTAAAGCTGCTTCCGATTGCAGACAGGCATCTTGACTATGTATATGAAATTAAAAAGCAACTTGAAAACAACGGAATCATAAGACTTGAAGTTGATGACAGAAGTGAAAAACTCGGATATAAGCTTCGTGAAGCACAGCTTGAAAAAGTACCGTATATGATTGTTGTGGGCGACAAAGATATAGAAAACGGTACAGTATCGGTACGTTCGAGAAAAGAGGGTGACCTCGGGGCAATGAGCATTGACGATTTTATAAAGAAGATTGTTGAAGAGGTTGAAACTAAAAAACTGTAATGCGCTTTCACAGTTCCCGAGCCGAGTGCATATTATAAGCCATACGGAGGTGTGTGCTTATGCGGCTGGGAATGGGAGTTGGGCGTGCAAAAAGAAGATATACAACAATATTTGCCGCATTATGTGCGGCAATATTGTTTGTCTTTGTTTCTAAAAGACTTGAACCGACATACGACTTGTATGTTACACAGTATGCCAATACTATGGCAAATGATATTGTAAACACTTCAATATCGGAGCTTTTTTTACAAGACGAATACGATATTTTTAATCATACCGAAAAAAATCAAACGGGAAAAATTGTTGCAATAGAAGCCGATACGGCAAAAATAAATAAATTTAAGTCCGCACTTTTAACGGATATTCAAAAAAGAATAAAAGACTACGGCAAACAGACGGTACACATTCCGGCTTTCAGCGCATCAGGATTACACATTCTGTCCGGTATTGGCCCGAAAATTCCGCTGCATATTCAGCCTATGTCAATAGTTAATTCCGAAATCAGCGACAGCTTTGATTCAGCAGGAATTAATAATATAAAGCATCAGCTTAATCTGAAAATAACGTTTGATATAAGATACACCGGTTTTATGTATGCTAAAAATGAAAAAACAGAAATAGAAGTGCCGATTGCAGAGTCGGTGATTTCGGGAGATATTCCGTATTATTACGGCGGAAATATCGGAGTAATGGGAAACGGTTTGGAAAACACACAAAAAGGCGATGCCTAAAGCCCCGGCAGGATAGGGAAGCCATTTTGAAAAATATTAAAAAATAACCTGTAAATATAATATTACCGACTATCTTTTTTTGACGTGTAATAAAAAGTTTATGGACGATTGTCATTTGCATCTTATGTGGAAATCTATTCGTAAAAAAATGTTTGAATGAAAACACCGGTATTTATGCGGAGTAGGGAGTAATTTAAAAATATATACGTAAATGTGTTTCTTTTTTTCTGCAAAAATTGACTGTCAAGGAAATTTGTGATATAATAAATACAGATAACAGTATAATTGTTTTCGGAAAGCGGGTGAAGTCGGATATGATTAAAAACGAACTGGACAATACATTGAAACATTATTGCGATGCGATAATTATATATGATTACAGTAAAGATTTGTTGTTTTTATACTATGATAAAATGTTTCCGGAATGCGAGAACAAGTGGTACAGTTTCAGAGAAATCGGAGAAATTTATACGTCGGGCGGTTTTTACATAACAGATTCGGCAGTTATAGAGAAAAAAATAAGCCCTGACGCATTCAGAAGCTTCTTTGAGAGTGAGAAAGAAAGCAAGAAATTTGAGGTTAAAATCAGACACAAGAGCGGCGAATTGTATTGGTATGAGGTTATAATGCAGAAAATCGGAGGCGAAAGGATTTCGGTTTCTTATAAAAATATATATGATGAGATATTAAATTCATCGCTTGAAAAAGCTATGGAGAATGTTTTTGAAGACATTATGTATATTGATACGGAAAGCGCAGGCTATATCCTGCATTGCGTAACGCCTGAAAATATGGATAAGTTTACTGACCGCAACTATAATGAAATGATAACGGAATATATAAAAAAGCACGCGGTAAAGGAAGAAATAAAAGTTTTGACAGAGCAAATGCAGCTTGAAAATGTAATTAAAATGCTCATAACGCGGAAAAGCTTTTCAATATATGCAACCATGCGTTCCGATGATGGGAATATAGCTTATAAAAAACTGACTTTTGCATATATCGACAGCAACAGAGAAATTATAACTCTGGTAAAAACAGATGTAAGCGATATTATGAAAGAGTATAATTCACAGCTTAAATTTTACAAAAATGCGTCATATAATGATGCGCTTACGGGAGCGTATAACAGAAAATACTATGAAGAAAATCTAAGAAACAAAAGAGCTTCTTACGGAATTGCTATGATTGATATTGACGATTTCAAGCTGTGTAACGATATTTACGGTCATTCGGCGGGCGATATGGCGCTTACCAAGTTGGTAAAAATATTAAATGACTGCATAGGAGAAAACGATTTTCTTGTAAAATACGGCGGTGATGAATTTCTTCTGTTTATGCGAGATATTACCGATGCGCATAAGTTTGAAAGCGCGCTGAATGGCATAAAAAGTTCAATAAGCAAAAGCTATATGGAAAATTTTCCGGATATAAGACTGTCGGTAAGTATCGGCGGCGTAATTGCCGATAATGAAACCGTCGAGGATGCGGTATTTAGGGCTGATGGGCTTATGTATCAGGCAAAGAACAAGAAGAATACGGTTATTACGGAATTAAACGCAGATGACGAAAACATTCCGGCAGAAAAAGCCGTAAGGCAGCAGATATTAATTGTGGACGATTCGGAGCTTAACCGCGATATGCTTTCGGAAATGCTCGGAAAAGATTTTAAAATACTTACGGCTGACGGAGGCGAGGAGTGCCTTGAAAAAATTCAGCAGTACGGAACGGGAATATCTCTTATACTTCTTGACATAGTAATGCCGGGAATGAATGGCTTCGACGTGTTGAATTTCATGAACAGAACCGGTATAATAGACGATATACCGGTGATATTGATTTCGAGCGAAAACTCAGATGAAATGGTGAGACAAGCCTACGGAATGGGCGTTTCGGACTATATAGCGCGTCCGTTTGATACACAAGTTGTACAAAGGCGGGTTTTAAATATAATAAAAATGCACATGAAACAGCGAAAGCTTATTTCGCTTGTCTCGGGGCAGATTCGTGACAGGGAGAAAAATGTTCGCATAATGCTGGAAATTTTAAGCCAGATCGTCGAATTCAGAAACGGCGAGAGCGGACTCCATGTTTGGCACATAAACCGTATAACAGAACTGCTTTTGGACAGTCTGATAAAAAAGACCGGAAAATACAACATCTCATGGAAAGAAAGAAATTTGATAAAAATAGCGTCTTCACTGCATGATATAGGAAAAATATGCGTAGATGAAAAAATATTGAATAAGCCCGGCAAGCTTACAAAGGAAGAATTTGAAATTATAAAAACGCATACGACTCTCGGCTCTGAAATGCTTACGTCGCTTCCGGAATACAAGAGCGAAAAAATAGTAAGAATAGCGGCGGAGGTTTGCAGATGGCATCACGAGCGGTATGACGGCAAAGGCTATCCCGACGGCTTATCGGGTGATGATATACCGATAAGCGCACAGGTGGTTTCGGTGGCAGATGTTTATGACGCGCTTGTGAGCAAACGTGCGTATAAGGAGCCGTTTACGCATGAGGAGGCAATTCGAAAGATTCTTTTCGGTGAATGCGGCGCATTTAATCCGCTGCTTTTGGAGTGTCTTAAAGATATTCAGCATGAGCTCAGTACGGAAATTGTATAGGGGGGGTATATGTATGCACTTGAAAAAACTTGTAAGATTAGCTTCGGCAGCGCTTTTTATCTTATCTGTCTGCGCCTGTACAAATTCAGATTCTTCAAAAAACAACGGTGAGCAGCTGCCGGAATTGATTATTGCGTGTGATATATATGAACCTTACACCTTTTTTGACGATGAGGGTAATTTTTCGGGGATTGATGTGGAATTGGCGGATGAAGCTTGCAGAAGAATAGGCTATAAAGCAAAATTTGAACGGATTAAGTGGGAGGAAAAGGAAAAACTTTTATTAGCCGGAGACATTGACTGTATATGGAGTTGTTTTTCGATGGATGACAGAGAGGACAAATACAGTTGGATAGGCCCTTATATGTACAGCCCACAATCGGTTGTAGTGAGAGCAACGGGAGATATTAAGAGTCTCGGTGACTTGGAAGGAAAGAAATTTGCGGTGCAAACAAGCACAAAAACGGAGGAATTTTTGCTGAAACGCCCGTATGATACCATACCCAATGCCGATAAAATATATAGTTTTTCGGAAATCGGAGAAACTTTCGGAGCATTAAGCAAAGGGTATGTCGACGCCTGCGCCGGGCATGACGAGGCTATGCGTAATTTTATAAAGGATTCGCCGGGCAGCTATCGCATAATTGATGAACCGCTTACACAGTCCAGACTGGGAATAGCATTCAGAAAGGATGAGAACAGAGAGTTTTTGGAAACGCTTGCAAACGCTTTGACAGATATGAGAAATGAAGGAATTATTGCGCAAATTGCTGAAAAATATAACGTAAGTGCAGAAAATGCTGCGGAGGTGAGTGTCATTGGCGGAAAATAACATTTCAAAATCATTTATTGAAAGAAATATTCTGACTATTATTGCACTTCTCGGAATATGTATCACTGCGTCAATATTTTTTATCACAAAGGCTGTTTTTAAAGAAGCAGCCGGCGCTGATATTTCCGATACAATAACGCATCTCAAGCGTCAGTGCGTAAGCTATGACAGACTTATGATGTCGGACAGGGCAAAAAGTCTGGTACGGCTTACGGAACAGGCTGTGGAAATAAGCAGATGTATTGCGGATGATCCTCAAATGATAGAGGCTGAAAAGATAGAAGCTTATGCGAAAGAACAGCGGCTTGCCGGAATAATTGTACTTGACGAAAACCTTAATCCTCAATGCGAATACAGTGACGGAAGTTTATCTTTCTATGATTGGGAAACGGAAATAAAAAGTGAAACACATTCCAATATACGTTATTACAAAAACAAGATATATTCGGAACGTACACTGAAAAATTGTAATTACTATGACATGGCGCTTGTAGCGAGGCGCGATACAAACGGTATAATCTGCTGCTACAGATACCAAAATTCCGAAATAATTGCAGTTAATATGGAACTGTACGAAAATCTTATGGCAGGCTATAAGTTAGACCGCGGCGGTATTGTGTATATTGTGCGCGACGGCGTTATACACGGAACAAATAACTATAACAAGGGCGGAAAGGACACTGAACTTATAGACGCAATAAAAAAATCCACCAGCAAAGCGAAAATGAAACAATTACGTGTAAGGAACGGAATATATTACGGCATGAAATCCAGCTATAAGGATTATGAATTGTATGCATTTTTGCCGGAGGAGGGATTTTTCAATTCAAGAATAGCGATAACGCTTACCTTTGCCGGCATATACATAATTTTGTCTATGCTTGTGTATTTAATCAGAGTTGATGCGGAAAAGCGTCATATAAATGATGTCAATGACAAACTGCATATTATAAAATCCATAAGCAGTATGTATGCGATAAGTATTCTTGTGGATGCTGACAGAAACCGATATGAGATAATCACTGCGCCGAATTATATACGTGTGCTTGATACGCCTAAGACTTCTGCGTCGGAAATGTTTAAAAAGATATCCGAAACATATATTTCAAAAGATTATCAAAATACGTATCTTGATTTTACAAACCTTAATTCGATAGATGAAAGACTCAAAGGCAAAAAATACATAGAATTTAATGAATGCAGCAGAAGCGGAGTGTGGTTCAGAAATATAATTGTTCCTCATAAAAAACTGGAAAACGGGCATATATCCTCTGTAATTGTTGTTTCAATCAATATTGATGAACAAAAGAAGAAGGAATTAGACTATCAGAAACAGCTGATGCAAACAACCGAGGAGGCGATGCGTGCAAATGATGCAAAAACCGATTTTCTGCGCCGTATGAGCCATGATATACGCACTCCGATAAACGTTATTATGGGTATGGTTGCAATAGGGAATAGGTTCCCGAATGACCCCCAAAAACTGCAATATTGCCGTGATAAGATACAATCAGCCTCATCAATGCTGCTTGAACTGGTAAACGACGTACTGATAATAAATAAAATTGATTCGGGAGTTTTTGAACTGGAAAAGAAAAAATTTAACTTGGCGGATATTATGAACGAAGTAAAGTCTATGGCTGAAGTTCAGGCGGCGGAAAAGAAAATTGAATTTGAAGTGGCTGACCTTGATATTAAAGAGCATATGTTCACGGGCAGTCCGCTGCATTTAAGACAGATACTTGTAAATATTCTGGGAAATGCGGTTAAATATACTCCGCCGGGCGGAAAAATAAAGCTGTCGTTTGTCGAAAAAGCACAGTCGGACGGTACAAGACTGATTGAATTTATTTGCCAAGACACAGGTATAGGAATGAGCGAGGAATTTCAAAAGCGTATGTTTGAACCTTTCGCGCAGGAGAATGTCAAAAATGATATGGGATTTTCGGGTATAGGTCTGGGACTGCCGATTGTCAAAAAGCTTACCGATAAGATGAGCGGATATATCAGGGTGGAAAGCAGGCAAAACGAGGGAACGTGCTTTACAATAGGAATACCGCTTGAGCCTGTTAATGAAATGATACACGGGGAAAACAGCAAAGACGGAGAAGCGTTTAATCAATCAATGTCGGGACTTAAAATACTGTTAGCAGAGGACAACAAACTCAATACCGAAATAGCGCAGTTTATGCTGGAGGATTCCGGAGCAACGGTATTAAATGCGCAAAACGGCGCCGAAGCTGTTGAAATATGGGAAAATTCAAAGCCCGGTGAAATAGACGCTGTGCTGATGGATATTATGATGCCGGTAATGGATGGTCTTGAAGCCGCAAAGCGTATAAGACATAGCAAAAAGCAAGGCTCGGACAGCATACCGATTATAGCATTGAGCGCAAATATTTTTGATGAGGACAGGCAGCTTTGCAAGGAAGCCGGAATGAATGATTTTATTTCAAAACCGTTCGTTTTAAATAAGTTTGCGGAGACTTTGTTAAGGGCGCTGCATGAGAAAACAGAAGGAGGAACCGATAATGATTGAAAACTTTTATTCGGAGATAGGCAGTGATGCCAAAGACGTTATTAAAAGGCTCGGCGGAGAAAGTACAGTGGTGCGGTTTGTCAAAAAATTTGCGCAGGACAAAAGCTTTTTTGAACTGAAATCGGCAATGGAAAACGGCGATACGGAAACGGCGTTCAGAGCGGCTCACACGCTGAAAGGTATATCTATGAATTTGGGATTTGACAGATTATATGAGGCAAGCTATGATATTACCGAAGCTTTAAGAATAAAAGAAACCGATAAAGCGGCACAAAAGCTGCCGGAGGTTGAAAAACGCTATAATGAAATAATTTGTGGTATACAAAGATATTATAATTAAAAGTAAATCAAGTGAAATAATAAATTATGACACCTATATATCAGAGGAGGATTTATTTATGAAAAAAGTCACAAAAAAAATTTTAACCGCCGCAGGTGCAGCCGCAGCGGTAACGGCAGTAAGCGGAATAGCGGCATATGCGACAACGAAGCTTTGGGTTAAGATTGCGCTCGATCGGGAAGAACCTAAATTGGCAAAAAAGGTCATGAACAGGATTGCCGGCGGAAAAAAAGATACGGATTTTGAAACCGCAACAAAAGAAGCAGCAAAAGAACTGGAATCAAAAGAGCTTGAAACAGTGAAAATCACAGGCAGTGACGGTGTGGAGCTTATCGGACACTTTTATCCGTGCAGAAATTCGCGCAGGGTTATTATAGCGTTTCATGGCTGGCGTTCATCGTGGCTGTATGACTACGGTCTTATATCGGATTTCTGGCATAAAAACGATTGCAGTATACTGTATGTTGACCAGCGCGGACAGAACGGCAGCGGCGGAGAATATATGGGATTTGGACTCACGGAGCGTTACGATTGCATTGATTGGATAAACTGGGCAATGTGCCGCTGCGGAAAGCGTATGCCGATATATCTTGCCGGAGTGTCTATGGGAGCGGCTACGGTGCTTATGGCATCCGATCTGAAATTTCCACAGTGTAATATCTGCGGTATTATGGCGGACTGCGGATTTACTTCACCCAAGGCTATATGGAAGTATATTGCGAAAAATAATCTGCATATGGCATACGGTATAAGAAGCGCTTTGATTGATGCAATGTGCCGTCAAAAGATAAATGTAGGCTCGGGAGACCATTCGACGATAGACGCCTTGAAAAAAACTCATATTCCTGTTTTGTTCATACATGGCTCGGACGACCGGTTTGTACCCGTTGAAATGACGTATGAGAATTATAAAGCTTGTGCTTCACCGAAACGTCTTCTGATTGTTCCGGGAGCAAATCATGCAATGAGTTATTATGTAAACAGATACGAATACGAAAAAGCAGTAAAGGAATTTTGGAATGATTTTGATAAGGTGATTTTCGACTGATAAATAACAAAGAAAGGAATAAATTATGCAGGAGATAAAATGCCCCAAGTGCGGAGAGGTGTTCAGAGTTGATGAATCCGGATATGCGGCTATTGTAAAGCAGGTTAGGGATAAGGAATTTTCAAAAGAAATTCATGAGCGTGAAGAACGGCTGGAAAAGGAAAAAGATTCGGCAGTAAAAATAGCAAAGGCAGAAACGGCGGAGAGTCTGAAAGATGAAATTGCGGCAAAAACAGCGGAAATTTCGGAGCTGAAAGCTAAGCTTGACGCCGAAGAAAATAAAAGAAAGCTTGCCGTAAACGAAGCCTTGGCTGAAAAGGAGAGAGAACTTTCCGAACAGCGCGAAAAAATTATTCTTCTTAACGGACAGCTTGAAACGAGTGAAAAATCCTCAAAGCTTAAAGAACAGACAATTAAGGAAAGCTATGAGGAAAAGCTCAAAGACAAAGACGAGCAGATTGCATATTATAAGGATTTAAAGGCGAGACAATCTACTAAAATGGTAGGTGAAACGCTTGAACAGCATTGTGAGAATGAATTTAACAGACTGCGCGCGACAGGGTTTCAAAACGCATATTTTGAAAAGGATAACGATGCGCGTACCGGCAGCAAGGGCGATTTTATTTTTCGTGAAGTGTCGGAGGACGGTACGGAGTTTATTTCCATTATGTTTGAAATGAAAAACGAAATGGATACAACCGCAACAAAGCATAAAAATGAGGATTTTTTCAAAGAGCTTGACAAGGACAGAAACGAAAAAAACTGTGAATATGCGATACTTGTATCGCTTTTGGAGGCTGACAGCGAACTGTATAATTCCGGAATTGTTGACGTTTCGTATAAATATTCCAAAATGTATGTTATACGTCCTCAGTTTTTTATACCGATGATTACATTATTAAGAAATGCTGCGCTTAATTCTCTGAAATACCGACAGGAATTGGAGATTATACGTAATCAGAATATAGATATTTCGCATTTTGAAGAAGATATGAATGATTTTAAGGATAAATTTGCGCGGAATTACAGAATTGCAAGCGAGAAATTCCGCAAGGCGATAGATGAAATTGACAAAACCATCGACCATCTTCAAAAGACAAAGGACGCTCTGCTTTCTTCTGAAAATAATCTCAGACTTGCGAACAATAAAGCGGAGGAGCTTTCCATAAAACGTCTGACACGAAACAACCCGACTATGGCGGAAAAATTTAACGAACTGAAAAAATAAAAAAGGGTATGTAAAAAAGTCCCGCAAAAAGCCGGGGTTAATGACTGATTGCGATAATAATACAAGACTCCGGGTGAACAAAGGTCATACGCCTAATTATTATTTTGGAGTAAATTTTGAGGTTTACACAAAATGAGAGATTACCCCGATAAATGTGATTTTTATAAATTTTACAGTTCCTTTACAAGGTAGCCTTTTCTTTCAAGCGATTTTTCTACATTGTCGAGAATTTCCTCACTCTGCGCTTCTATAATGTGATAATGATACTCGCAGGTGACCTTTTTAAGCGGCTTTGAACGGCCGCTTTTAAGGCTTTTCATATATTCCGTAACATCCAGTTCAGTCGCAATATTCAGCGGCGCTTCAATCTTTCCGTATATTTTGTGCCACACAAACACATTTCTCGCAATTCCGCCGTTTCTTACGATTGTAAAAAGTTCATCCTCGGTTTCCTCATCTGTATGAAAGGTTTTTACCGTTCTTTCGTACATCTGCGGCTTTTGAAGAATATATCCCCGATTTGTCGCTATTATATCATGCTCTTTTTTCAGCGCGCCTACATCTGACACAATAATCTGACGCGACACGCCGCATTTTTCCGCAAGCGCCGCACCTGATACCGGCAGTGTGCTTTCAGATATTATATTCAATATTTTCGCTCTACGCTCCGAAGTGTTCATTTGCTCTCCCTTATTCCACAGAATGTAAATTTTTCAGCGACAAATCCAATATCGGTGCAGAATGAGTCAGGGCGCCGCTTGAAATATAGTCCACTCCTAAATCGGCAAGCTTAGGTGCATTTTCAAGAGTCACATTGCCGCTGCATTCGGTTTCAGCACGTCCGTCTATAATTCTGATTGCCTCTTTCATCATGTCATAACTCATATTGTCAAGCATAATAATATCCGCACCGGCATCTGCCGCCTCACGTACCATATCAAGATTTTCCGCTTCAAGTTCTATTTTTCGCACAAACGGCGCATACTCTTTTGCCATTTGTATCGCTTCTTTAACTCCGCCTGCCGCATTGATGTGATTATCTTTTAGCAATACTCCGTCGGACAGATTGTATCTGTGATTGTAACCTCCGCCTATTCTTACGGCGTACTTTTCAAATATACGCATATTGGGAGTTGTTTTTCTGGTATCGAGGAGCTTTGTTTTGCTGCCTTTAAGAAGCGATGCAATCTCTTTTGTATATGTAGCGATGCCGCTCATTCTCTGCAAGAAATTAAGCGCTGTTCTTTCTCCCGACAAAAGCACGCGAATATCTCCCGCAACAACTCCGATCAAATCTCCGTTTTTTACCGCGTCGCCGTCTTTTGCATTAAATTTTACGGTTGTATTTTCATCAAGCAGTTCAAATACGCGCTTAAACACATCAAGCCCGGCAATTATTCCGTCCTGCTTGCAGATAAGTTCCACCTCGCCTTTTTTATACTCACGCATTACGGCATTTGTGCTTATATCCTCGCTCGTTATATCCTCTCGCAGCGCCTGCATAATAAGCTTATCGGCATTAAGCTTCATTGTTATATTATTCATGACTTTCTTTCTCCTTTTTTATCGCATCAAGAACGATTTCTTTATAATCTTTATCGCATCCGGCATATTTATACGCATCAATTTCCTCTGCGTTTGACGGTATATAATTTTTTTCAATATCATCTGCCGCACGTTTTGCAAATACCAGGCTTTCCAAAAGCGAATTGCTTGCCAGCCTGTTTTTGCCGTGTACGCCGTTGCAGGCAGTTTCGCCCACCGCATACAGTCTGTCCATAGATGTTTTTGAATACTTATTTACTTTGATTCCGCCCATAAAATAATGCTGACTCGGCACAACCGGAATCGGTTCTTTTGTAATATCATACCCCTCATTCAGGCAGTATTCATATATATTCGGAAAATGGTTTAAAATCTCACTTTTCGGCACATGCTCCAATGAAAGCCGCACATACGGCATATTATCCTTTTTCATCTGCTCCTTTATCGCTGCAGCAACAACGTCACGCGGCAAAAGCTCGTTAACAAAGCGTTCTCCGTTTGCGTTAAGAAGTATTGCTCCCTCGCCGCGCACAGATTCCGAAATCAGAAAACGTCGTCCGATTTTTTTTGAATAAAAGGTTGTCGGATGAATTTGTATATAGTCAATATGCAAAAGCTCTACATCGTGCTTTAACGAAATTGCAATCGCATCACCCGTGAGAAGTCTGCAATTTGTGGAATTTTCAAAAAGTCCTCCTATTCCGCCCGTCGCAAAAACCGTATAATCCGCATTCACCGACGACAAATTTCCGTCCGGCTGCTTTATGATAATCCCATTGCACTCTCCGTCTTTTTCAATCATGTCAACCATTGCCGTATTCTCGGCAAGCGTTATATTTTTGCGTCGTTTAACTTCCTCAATAAGTTTTGAAGTTATTTCCTTACCGGTTATATCCTTATGGAATAAAATTCGCGGTACCGAGTGCGCTCCCTCTTTCGTAAAAAGCAGTTCCCCGTCTTTTCCGCGCTCAAATTCCACTCCGAACTTTATTAAATCCTTTATTACTCCGCACGATGACCTTATCATTATATCCACCGATTCTTTATTATTTTCATAGTGCCCCGCGCGCATCGTATCTTCAAAATATGTTTCGTAATCGTCAGCGGATTTTAAAACGCATATTCCTCCCTGTGCCAAGAAGGAATCGCTTTCGTCCAGGCTGCCTTTTGAAAGTATAAGAATCTGCTTGTTCTCCGGCAGATTAAGCGCACAATACAGTCCGCTCACACCTGCTCCGACTATAACAATATCAGTGTGTAAATTCATTTTATTTCCCCTCGAACGCGTTATTGTGCCATTTCAAGCATTCTGTCAAGCGGCTTTAACGCTCCTATTCGTATTTCTTCATCGACTTCTACTGTATATCTGTTGAATTTTAGTGCGTCCCTTAGCTTTTCGAGCGTGTTAAGCTTCATATCTTCGCACACACGCCCCTTATCCGCAAAATAGAAATGCTTTTCGGGATTGTTTTTTCTAAGCTCACCCAACACTCCTCTTTCGGTACAGATGATAAATTCATTGTTCCGGCTTTCCGATGTATAAGCTATAATCTCAGATGTAGAGCCTATATAATCCGCCTTATCAAGAACTTCTCTGCGGCATTCGGGATGTGCAAGAACCTCCGCCGACGGATGTTCGCTTTTTAATCTTTCAACCTCACCGGCGTCAAAAAAGTGATGTATAGGACAATAACCGTCGTTTAAAATCACATTTTTATCTTTGACCTTTTCCTTGACATATGCCCCGAGATTTCCATCCGGAACAAAAAATATATTCTTATTCGGCAGTGCGCTCACAATTTTCAGCGCATTTGACGATGTTACGCATACATCGCTCAGGCATTTTGTTTCGGCAGTCGAATTAATGTAACAAACCACAGCCAAATCATCATACTTTTTACGCATTTCCAATATTTTTTCCTTTGTCACCATATGCGCCATCGGGCAATCTGCTGCCGCATCCGGCATCAACACGTTTTTTGCGGGATTAAGTATTTTGGCGCTTTCACCCATAAATGCTACACCGCAGAATACTATAGTATCTGCGTTGCAGCTTTTAGCCTTTTTCGCCAGATAGTACGAATCCCCTACATAATCCGCCGCATTTTGCACTTCTTCATCAACATAGTAATGCGCCAGCACCACTGCGTTCTTTTCCTTTTTTAAATTCTCAATTTCCCAAAGTAAAGTTTCCATAATGTCCTCCCTTGTTTCCTATAATTATACACCAATACTTTACACCTGTCAAGACAGGTGTAAAGTAAACTGCAAAAGTAACAAAATTGTTATTGAAATATCACTTTGTTTATGCTATAATGATAAAAAGGAGGGATATGTATGCCGTTTTTATGGCTGGCGCTTATAGTTGCTTTTATAATAGTAGAAGCGTGTACCTATCAGCTTGTCTGCATATGGTTTGCAATCGGAAGTATAGGCGGCTTGTTCACAAGCATGGCAACGGATAATGTTCTGATTCAGGCGGCGGTGTTTACATTTTTGTCGGCGTTGATGCTTATATGTCTGCGTCCGGCGGTAAGCCGCGTTTTAAAGCCGAAAGGTCTTAAAACAAATATTGACGGACTTATCGGCAAAGAAATTATGATAACAAAGGACGTATCCAATGTTGACGAAAAAGGCGAAGGCAAGGTGAACGGACTTATATGGAGTGTTCGCAGCGCCGATAATGAGCCGATTCCGAAAGGAACGTGCGCAGTAATCGAAAAGGTTGAAGGTGTAACGCTGATAGTTAAGGAAGGAGAAAAGTAATGCTGTTTTTATTTGTTCTTATAATCATATTGTTAATTGTTTTGGTAGCAAACATAAAAATTGTTCCGCAGGCTCATGCATATATCATCGAGCGTTTGGGCGGTTACGATGCAACTTGGGGTGTCGGACTTCATGTTAAAATTCCGTTTATAGACAGAATTGCAAGTAAGGTGAATCTTAAAGAACACGTCGTAGATTTTCCGCCGCAGCCTGTTATTACAAAGGATAACGTTACAATGCAGATAGATACCGTTGTGTATTATCAGATAACAGACCCGAAGCTGTATACTTACGGAGTTGAGCGGCCTATGATGGCTATTGAAAACCTCACCGCGACTACTCTCAGAAATATTATAGGCGACCTGGAGCTTGACGAAACGCTTACTTCACGTGATACCGTCAATACAAAAATGCGTTCAATTCTCGACGAAGCAACCGATCCATGGGGAATAAAAATCAACAGAGTTGAGCTTAAAAATATTATGCCGCCGGAGGAAATTCAAAATGCCATGGAGCGCCAGATGAAGGCCGAACGTGAACGGCGTGAAAGTATTCTTAGAGCCGAAGGTGAAAAGAAAAGTGCGATTCTGACCGCCGAGGGCGAAAAGGAAAGCGCGATTTTAAGAGCCGAAGCAAAGAAAGAAGCGGCTATAAAAGAAGCAGAGGGTAATGCCGAAGCAATACTGACAGTTCAGACGGCCGTGGCAGAGGGGATAAAGCGTATTAACGAAGCAAATCCGTCGGACGGATATATTGCCCTGAAATCACTTGAAAGCTTTGAAAAAGCAGCCGACGGTAAAGCCACAAAGATAATTGTTCCGTCAGAAATTCAGAACATGGCAGGGCTCGCATCGGCGCTTAAAGGAATCTTAAAGGACAACGATTAATAACAAAAGGGATGTGATTTTCACATCCCTTTTGTTGTATCATGTATAACACAACTATTATACGCATATAGATAATTTAGAAAAACAATACGGCATGAAAGGCAGGTATAAAAAATGAATTGCAGCATAATGTCAAGAAATATAAAAGACAAAACGTTTATAACAATACTTGCTTTTATTGTACTGACGGCAGGAATAGTGATAGGCAGCGTAATGCTCATGAAAGTCGGAGCCGACGGCAGCGAGGGATTAAAAAACTACCTAAATGCCTTTATACAAAATTCGCGGCAGGAAATCGACAAAACTGCTATATTTCAATCTGCACTTAAAGAAAACATAATATATCTTTTGATTATATTTTTTTCGGGATTTTTCAGAATCGGCGTGGTTTTTATCGCCGCCGCCCTGATACGCAAAGGCTTTATCATGGGTTTTACAGCAGCTGCACTGGTGCGTTTTTTTGGCTGGAAAGGCATTCTCGTAACTGCGTCAATGCTGCCCGGAATATTGCTGATTATTCCGGCATTTTTAATATTTTCGGCATTAAGCGCCGATTTCGCGCTCAGCGGCGGAAAAAAAGAAAAGCAATATATACTCTGCTTCCTTTTTTTTGCAATTATTACGGTAATAATATTTTGTGCCGCGGCATTTGCCGAAGGCTGGCTTACCACCGCCTTTATGAAGTGGCTGTCCGCAAAAATCATATAGCAATTATAGCTTATTAAATGTAACGGTTTGCTCTTTCATGGATATTTTCACCACCTGATAACCGTATTCTGTAAGTTCTTTTTTGTATTTCAAAAAAGAATGGTCTATCGGTGTTCCCGCAATGCCGCATATTTTTTCAAACGTCAGTTTAAAGGTGTCACTTTCGTTTTGCCCGATAAATTCCCACAAAGAATTATATTTACTCATCACTTATCCCCCTTTTCGGCTATTATATAACAGCTTTTAAATTCAGTCAAGCGCTGTTTTACGGCAATAATATTATTTTTTTATAAAAAATTTTCAAAAAAGACTATACAAATCAAAAAAATGTGGTATAATATTAATATTGACTTCAAATTGTAATGTGCAAGAAACGTTTTAGCAATATTTTGAAATATTATATTTCCGCGGGAAAGGGGAACTCTTAATGCAGTACGCATATATAGATGAATATACGAGCTTTATGTCAAATGTACGCCATAAGTCCATAAATACGGTAGAATCATATGGACGTGATATAAAGCAATATTTTACATATCTCAGTAATACCGGAATTACAGATTTGTCAGAAGCTACAAAAACAACCGTATTAACGTATTTAATATCACTTCAAAGACAAGGAAGATCTGCATCAACAGTATCGCGCACACTTGCATCTCTAAGATCATTCTATATATTTATGATTCAGAACGGAAACGCAAAAAGCGACCCCACATCAAGTCTTGAGGTTCCGCACGTTGAAAAAAAGCTGCCGCAGATATTATCAAACGCAGAAGTTGAACTGCTTTTGGAACAGCCGCAGTGTCGCGATAACAAAGGCATACGAGATAAGGCAATGCTTGAGCTTTTGTATGCAACGGGTATACGAGTTTCCGAATTAATCAATCTCAATTTACAGGACGTGAATCTTGATATGAGATTTATCAGATGCGGCACAGCCAAAAAAGAGCGTATAGTTCCGATGGGGAACAAGTCATATGAAGCAATGAAAAATTATCTGGATAATGTGCGTAGTCTTATGATAAAGTCAGCTGAAGAAGAGGCTCTGTTCGTAAATTGCAGTGGCGTGAGGTTGTCAAGGCAGGGATTCTGGAAGCTTATAAAACGCTATCAGTGCAGCGCCGGAATTGAAAAGACTATAACTCCACATACTCTCAGACATTCATTTGCGGCTCATCTGCTTGAAAACGGTGCTGATATTCATGCAATCCAAGAAATGATGGGTCATGCGGATATTTCCTCGACACAGATATATTCGCACCTTATGAACAGCAGAATTAAAGACGTTTATGAAAAAGCACACCCTAGAGCATAGGAGCAGAAATGAAAGCAAACTGTGAATATTGTATAAATTATGAGTATGACGAGGATTTTGAATACTACGTCTGCACAATGGATTTGGACGAGGACGAAATGCGCCGATTTGTTTGCGGCAGTTTTAAAGACTGTCCGTATTTCAGGGCCGGCGATGAATACACAATAGTACATAAACAAATATAATCCATCTCCCAGACTATGCAGATTTTTCTGACAAATTAAAATAATGGTTGACATATTATAAAATAAGTTGTATAATGTGTATGTAAAATTGAATAGGAAATTATCTTCGGGGTAGGGTGAAATTCCCGATCGGCGGTATAGTCCGCGAGCGCTTGGCGCAGGATTTGATAAAGTTCAAATCAGGATTTGGTGCAATTCCAAAACCGACAGTATAGTCTGGATGAGAGAAGATGTATTATATATGCCGTTTTGTAAAAGCCGGCAATTATATAATGCCTGAAAGATAGTTTTCTTTCGGGTATTTATTTTTTGTGCCGGCTTTGCCGGAGAAATGGAGGACATCATGAGAAATTATTTAAGAACAAAAAAATTAACGGTATTAAGCCTGTTCTGTGCGCTGACTGTTATTTCGTCATTTATTCGTATTCCTGTGGTACTGTTTTTGAAATACGAACCCAAGGATATATTTATTGTAACCGCCGGTTTTATTTTCGGGCCTGCCGTGTCACTTCTGATTTCGCTTGCTGCATCATTTCTTGAAATGATTCTTATAAGCGATACGGGCATTATAGGTTTTATCATGAATGTGCTTTCGTCCTGTTCGTTTGCCTGCACGGCAGCATACATATATAAACATCACCGCAGCCGCCGCAGCGCAGTTATTGCACTTCTTATCGGCTGTGCGGCCATGACCGCGGTGATGCTGTTATGGAATTACCTCATCACCCCGATATATATGGGTTATCCGCGTGAAGCTGTGGCAAAACTTTTGCTGCCTGTCTTTCTTCCGTTTAATCTGATGAAAAGTATCATAAATACTATAATTGTAATGCCCATATATAAACCGATTATTACTGCATTATATCGCTCTGACGTGATTGAAGATGAGGGGGAAAATATGCACTCCAAAACGGTAGGTATTATTTTTTTAGTTTTGATGATTGTGATTACGGTGTCATTATTTGCTATGTCGTTTGCTAAAATGATATAATTAAACTTTTTTAAAAAAAAATCTTGTAAATTACGCAAAAATGGTATATAATGATAAGGATATATAACAGGAACACAGGAGGAAATTTTTTATGGAACAGGAACAGACGCAGGCAAGATTGAAACAGCTTTTGAAAAACAGACGCGATAAGCTTGCCGAGTATCAGGAAGCGGGAAAAGATCCGTTTAAAATAACAAAATTCGATCGTGATACAAAATCAGCGGATATAAAGGAAAATTATGCAGACTATGAGGGCAAAACTGTCAAAATAGCCGGAAGAATAATGTCTAAGCGTCGCATGGGCAAAATCGGATTTTGTGATTTGGCGGACGCTGCCGGAAAAATTCAGATTTTCCTCAAAAGAGACGTATTAGGCGAAGAAGAATATGAGCGTTTCAAAAAGCTTGACATAGGCGATATAGTAGGAGCCGAAGGTGAAGTGTTTACAACCGAAGCGGGAGAAATTTCGGTACTTATAAAGGATATGACGCTTTTGTCAAAATCACTTTTGCCGCTGCCGGAAAAATTCCACGGTCTCAGCGACACAGACGTCAGATACCGTCAGCGTTACGTGGATTTGATTATGAATGAGGACGTAAAAAAGACATTTGTCAACCGTTCAAAGATTATCGCGGCAATCCGCGGCTATCTTAATGCACGTGATTTTTTGGAGGTTGAAACACCGATGCTTGTTTCCAATGCCGGCGGCGCTGCTGCCCGTCCGTTTGAAACACATTTCAACGCTCTTGACGAGGACTTTAAGCTGCGTATATCGCTTGAATTATATCTCAAACGTCTTATCGTAGGCGGTTTTGACCGTGTGTACGAAATAGGCAGAGTGTTCAGAAACGAAGGACTTGATACGCGCCATAATCCCGAATTTACGCTTATGGAGCTGTATCAGGCATATACGGATTATCATGGCATGATGGATCTTACCGAAAACCTGTACAGACACGTTGCAAAAGAGGTTCTGGGAACAACTCAAATTGTTTATAACGGTATTGAGATGGATTTAGGAAAACCGTTTGAAAGAATTACGATGCTTGATGCGGTTAAAAAGTACTCAGGTGTGGATTTTAATGAGATTAAAACCCTGGAAGATGCAAGAGCTGTTGCAGACGAGCATCATGTCGAGTATGAAGAAAGACACAAAAAAGGTGATATTCTTAACCTATTCTTTGAAGAATATGTTGAAGAACATCTTGTTCAGCCGACCTTTGTAATGGATCATCCGATTGAAATTTCGCCGCTGACAAAGAAAAAGCCTGAAAACCCCGAGTATGTAGAGCGTTTTGAGTTTTTCATGAACGGTTGGGAAATGGCAAACGCATATTCTGAACTGAACGATCCGATTGACCAGAGAGAGCGTTTTAAGGCACAGGAGGAACAGTTGGCACAGGGCGATGAGGAAGCTAATGCTACAGATGAAGATTTCATGCGTGCGTTAGAAATAGGAATGCCCCCCACCGGCGGTATAGGCTTCGGAATAGACCGTATGTGTATGCTTCTTACCGATTCACCTGCAATAAGAGATGTGCTTTTGTTCCCGACAATGAAGCCGTTGGATAAATAAGCACGGCAAAAACCCAGTGTTTATGCGGGTTTGAGAAAACGGAAGTGCTTAAAAAGCTTAAGCCTTAAGCCAAAATTAAGCCAAAAGGTGAAAACGGATACATTTAGCACAAATAATCAGGTAAAAAGTCTTGTAAACTTAGGTTTTGCAAGGCTTTTTTTGTGTTTTGAAATAAATTCTTTTGTACGATTTGTATCCAAATTTACAGCGCTTCATTGTTGGAGCAGAAATGGAGGATTTTATGAAAAAACTAAAAGGTAAATTCACAACCATACTAAATAAGATTATCACCAATAAAGATATCAGCGGTAACGAATTTAAGATACTGTGTTATCTCTGTATGAGGTCAGGGAATGACAACTCCTGCTTTCCTTCTCTTGATACGATACATCAGGATACAGGTATTGGTTTAACAACTGTCAAAAACACAATACCTAAATTGGTTAAGTCGGGCTACATAATCAAAGTTAATCGTAAAAAGAAAAACGGATGCTCCACATCCAATCTCTATCGATTGACTGATAAAGTGCTTGAATAAATGGTGGTTGATTTTTGTATCAGGTGGTGTGAAAAACGGCTGCAAATAATACTAAGTTAATAATAACAAAAGGGTTATTGGATAAGAATATTATAGGCAATAAAATAGAGTGATGATTTAATTGATTAGCTCCTCTTTGAGAGGTTTGCGAATCAATTATTTTTTTATTCCAATAACCTTAACAACGATTTGAACGGCACAAGATAACACTTGACGGAGCAGCCTGAAGAACGGTTGTTGCAAAAAATGAAAGAGACAGGATAAAGCTTGGTGCGCTATTCGCCCCGAGCGAGCTTACATCGCCGTGCGAAGCCCTGCGGAGAACTTGAGAAATGCATCTTAAGGTGCTGATTTGGTGCTGAAAGTAAAGAAAGTCCGCATTGTTGGGCGGTTCAACAGGTGCTTTGACAGGTGCTATTGGCATTTTAATAATTTTTAAGAAATGGAGAGTGATACAATGAGTAAAGTTGTTGTAAGAACTGCATATGCTTCCTCCGGCAAAAGTGTCGGTGGAAATTTTACAAATTACATCGCAAATAGAAAGGGAGTTGATAAAACAATTAACGCAAGGAGAATGGATATTCATACGAAATATATTTCAGAAAGACCCGGAGTTGTTAAGATGGGTGAACATGGTTTATTCGGTCAGGAGGACTATGTTAATTTGGAAAAAGCAACAAAGGAAATCAATAGTCATACCGGAATTGTGTGGACTCAGATTGTGTCTCTAAGACAAGAGGATGCCGAAAGACTTGGGTATGATACACCGGAGGCATGGAGAAATTTGGTTCGGTCAAAGCAGTTTGAAATTGCTTCCTACCACAAAATTCCTGCGGAGAATATGAAATGGTACGGAGCGTTTCACAAAGCGGAAGGTCATTATCATATGCACTTAATCATCTTCAATAAAGAACCCGGCGGCGAATTCCTTTCAAAGAAGGACTACAATCAGTACAAAGATATGTATGTCAAAACTATGTTCAAGGATGAACTGAAACAGGTTTATGATGAAAGGCAGACGCTCCGAGACAAAATTATTGAAGAGGCAAAAGAAAATCTTAACGATTTCAAAATTGATATTGACGAGGCTCCTTATGAGTTTGCTGATGCGTTTAATGAATTGAAGTTCTCTCTTGATGGATACGCAGGCAAGAGAAATTATCAATTCATATCCCGTGAGCAAAGAGAAAAAGTTGATGCGGTTGTAAAAGTTGTCTGCAAGGATGACAACATACAAAACCTGTATCAACAGTGGTGTCAGATGCAACTTGCTCTGCTGAAATATTATTACAAGAACCCAAAGGAGTGCTTCGATCCACTTGAGAAGAACTTAAACTTCCAAAGACGATTGGAAAATGTTGTTCTTAAAGCAGCACTCAAGGACAATAGGCAGAATAATTTATATGCAAACAGAGAACAAGCATCTGCTGCTTATGGCGGAATTGTATTCGCAATCTGTAAAATGTTTGAGCAATCAATTGAGCAAGACATCAAGGAAGGCTTCACAAAATCTATTGTAGATTCAAAGGACAGAGCAAAAGAATACAGACGAGACACATCGCATGGAATGCAGATGAGTATGTGATTGGAGGTGAAATTTTTATGAAGCACAACAAAAAGATTAAGATGACTTTCAATGTCACTCCTGAGGTCAGAAGGCTGATTAAGAATTTCGTTGAGGAGTTAGGTTACAAAAGCGAGAGTGCATTTTGTAATGAAGCCATCGAGGAATACTTATCCAAGCTTCAGTACGATAGCATAGGTACATATATGAATAAGCTGTTGGTTCAGGCGGTGGACTGTACTATCGAAAGACATAGTGACAGATTAGTTGATATGCTTTTCAAACTGGCTGTCAGTATTGAGAAACAAAATCTCATTGCAAGTGGAGAGTATGATGACTACTATGAAAGTTATATTGAAGAGGTTGCAACGGAGAATGTGCAGAAGCGACACGGAAGATTGTAATTTTATAATCCGCTTGAATTAAAATGATAAAAATAATGCATAATATTTTTATCGAAATATTGACTTTTTGATAAAAACGATGTATAATATTTTTATCAAACTATTGAGGTGGATTATGAGTGTATCAAGTAGTGCAAATATCATAAAAACACGCATTATGAATTCTCCTGACGGTTCAGTATTTACTACAGTTGATTTTGCAGATGTTATTGAGAATTCAAGAGTAGGCGTTATACTTTCAAGACTTGAAGAAGACGGAGTAATCAGAAGAGTTATGCGAGGCATATATGCTAAGCCCGTATATAATGATTTTCTAAAAGAATATATTGCTCCGTCTCCTTCGCTTGTGGCAGAAGCCCTTGCAAGAAACTTTGGTTGGACAATTGTCCCCTGCGGAGATACTGCCTTAAATATTCTTGGACTTTCAACTCAGGTTCCTGCCGCATGGTCTTATGTAAGTGACGGAACATATAAAGAATACACCTACGATAATACTACTATCAAATTCAAGAGAACCACAAATAAAGAAATCTCGAAATTATCATACAAGACAGCATTGATTGTTCAGGCACTTAAAGCCCTCGGTAAAGATAATATTGACGATATCATCATAAACAAACTTAAAAACGATTTAACCGATGAGGAAAAAACTACTGCCCTACTTGAAGCAAAGGCGGCAACCTCATGGATATATGAGTATATAAAGCAAATTTGCAAAGGTGATGAAAAATGATTAACATAGCAAACATAAACGAAAATGACAGAAAAGCATTGTTTCAGAATACTGCCGCAAAAATGGGTATGACCGATGCTATTATTGAAAAGGATTTTTGGGTATGCTTTATGCTTGATTATCTTTTTCATACAAGCAAATGGAAAGACAATATCGCATTCAAAGGCGGTACAAGTCTTTCAAAATCCTATGGTCTTATAGAAAGATTTTCTGAAGATATTGACTTAATCCTCGATTGGCGTGTACTTGGTTTTGAAAAGGACGAGCCTTGGATTGAGAGAAGCAACACAAAGCAGGATATTTTCAATAAAGAGGCAAACCGCAAAACAGAAGAATTTTTGAAAGATGTGTTTATGCCGGAAACAATTAAGGATTTGCAAAACATACTTTCTTATCCAATTGAATGTTACATAGAAGAAACCGATCCGCAGACTGTTGTATTTGCATATAGCAGAAGTTTTGAAGACCATTCGATACTTCCGGTTATAAGACTTGAAATCGGTGTACTTGCCGCCTGGACTCCTGCGGCGGTTAAACCGATAACACCTTATGCTGCAACCCAATATCCGAAACTCTTCAAACAACCTACAACGGATATTTTAACAGTTCTTCCCGAAAGAACATTTTGGGAAAAAGTAACCATACTTCATCGAGAGGCAAACAGACCGGAAGATAAAAACTTCCCGGCTCGTTATTCAAGACATTATTACGATTTATATTGTATGGCAAATTCACCCGTTAAGGAGGCCGCATTTAGAAATTTGGAATTGCTTGAAAAGGTCGTGCTTTTCAAAGAAAAGTTCTATCGTTGCCCTTGGGCACAGTACGAAAATGCAAAAATCGGCACAATGAAATTGATGCCGCCTGAAAGAAATCTGCAAGTCTTAAAAGATGACTATGACCATATGCAGAATATGATATTCGGCGAAAAGATACCATTTGATACTATATTGGATGGTATTGAAAAGTTGGAAAAAGCAATGAATCACATTGAATGAAAATAAAGAAATCAAAGGAGAGTGTAATAATGAGTGTATCTGATAAAAAAGCTTTATCTGAAATGGATATAAGAACTAAATACATTACACCTGCCATTGTTAAAGCTGGATGGGACCCTATTATACAACTACGAGAGGAATACAATGTTACTAAAGGTCGTATTATTGCCCGTGGCAAATCATGTAAAAGAGACAAGCCACTTAAGGCAGACTATGTCCTTTTCTACAAACCCAATAAACCTATTGCCGTTATTGAAGCTAAAGATAATAATCATACACTGTCAGACGGAATGCAACAAGCTTTGCAGTATGCAGATATGCTTGATGTTCCTTTTGTATTCTCTTCTAATGGCGATGGTTTTACATTTCACAATAAATATATAACCGAAGGCGACATAGAAATTACATTAAGGAACGATGAATTTCCCTCACCTGAAACATTGTGGAAAATGTATTGCGAACAATCTCATATAAACGAGAAACAAGAAAAAGTTATTAATGAGCCATATTATTCCGACAATCCTAATAAACAACCTCGTTATTATCAGATGAATGCTGTAAATAAAACCGTTGAGGCAATAGCCTCAGGACAAAACAGAATTCTTCTTGTTATGGCAACAGGAACTGGTAAAACATACACAGCATTTCAAATCATTTGGAGATTGTGGAAATCAGGTCTAAAAAAGAGAGTTTTGTTCCTTGCTGACAGAACTGCACTTATTTCACAGACCTTTACCAATGATTTTGCACCATTTAAAGACAAAATGACATGGGTAACAAAACGAAACTTTGATACTGCTCATGAAATCTATTTAGGCTTATATCAAGGATTAACCGGCGAGGACGAAGATGCAAATAGCTTATTCAAACAATTTAGCCCGGAATTTTTTGACTTGATTGTAGTTGATGAGTGTCATAGAGGTAGTGCAAAAGCAGATAGCCAATGGCGCGAAGTATTGGAATATTTTACTTCAGCAACACAAATCGGTTTAACTGCTACGCCTAAAGAAACCAATGAAGTTTCTAACATTGATTATTTCGGTGAACCTATTTATACATACTCACTCAAGCAAGGTATTGACGATGGATTCCTTGCACCGTATCGTGTTATCCGAGTATTCTTCGATAAAGACGTTGAAGGTTTCTTGCCTTATGATGGACAGTTAGACGATAACGGCGAAGTAATAGACAACAGACTATATAACACAACAGATTTTGATAAAAATATCGTTCTTGAAAAGCGTACAAAATTAGTAGCAAAAACTGTTTCAGATTATCTTAAGAAACATAACTGCAGAATGGATAAAACTATTTTCTTCTGCGTAGATCAGGAGCACGCTGATCGTATGAGACAAGCCCTTGTAAACGAGAATGCTGATTTATGTGCTGAAGATAGTCGTTATGTAATGAGAATTACTTCAAATGATGAAGTTGGAGTTAAGCAACTTGACAATTTCAGAAATGTTGAAAGTAAGTATCCCGTGCTTGTTACAACATCAAAACTCTTATCAACAGGTGTAGATGTTCAGACGGTTAAGTATATCGTTTTAGATTCTAACATTCGTTCCATGACAGAGTTCAAGCAAATTATTGGTCGAGGAACTCGTGTAAGAGAAGATTTGCAAAAGCTGTACTTTACCATTTTTGATTTTAGAGATGTGACAAGATTATTTCACGATCCTGAATTTGACGGACCGATTGAAAAGCAAGATGATTTCCAACCGCACAAACCCGGTCCCGGACCTGAGGAACCACCAGAGGTAACTCCGTCTGGAGAAAAGAAACCTAAATATTATCTTGGTGATACTGCAGTCACAGTATCACAGAAGCAAGTTCAATACCTTGATAAAAACGGAAAACTTATAACAGAAAGTCTTGTGGATTACACAAAACGAAATGTTAAAGATCAATATGCTTCTATTGATGAGTTTTTAACAGCATGGAATGATGCAGACAGAAAACAAGTCATCGTAGATGAATTGGAAAAACGAGGCGTTTTCTTTGATGATTTATCTGATGAAATCGGCAAAGACCTCGATCCGTTCGATGTGATACTCCACATCGTTTTTGACCAACCGCCACTCACAAGAAAAGAACGTGCCGAAAATGTCAGAAAGCGCAATTACTTTACAAAGTACGGTGAAAAAGCAGCGGAAATACTTGATGTTCTTTTAACCAAGTATGCAGATAGCGGACTTGATGACCTTGAAAATATTGATGTATTAAAGGTTGATCCGATTAAGCAATACGGAACGCAGGTATATATTGTTAACACTATTTTTGGTGGCATCAACAAGTTCAAAGAAGCAATTAAAGAATTAGAAACGGCAATTTATGCTGCATAAGGAGATAAGATATGGCAAGTTCAGCTTTAATAAAATCACTTGAAAATATAATGCGTATTGATGACGGCGTTGATGGTGATTCTCAATATATCGGTCAGGTAACGTGGATGCTTTTCTTGAAAGCCTTTGATGCTAAAGAAATGGAATGGGAATTCAAACCTGATTACAAAGGAATCATTCCTGAAGGTTATCGTTGGAGAGATTGGGCGGATGATAAAGAAGGCATTACAGGAGATGCTTTGATAAAATTTATCAACGAATTGTTTGATAAACTTAAAAACCTTGATACATCCGACGGCGATATGCGAAAATTTGTAGTAAAAAATGTATTTGCTGACATAAACAACTACATGAAATCAGGAATACAACTTCGAAAACTTATAAATGCAGTCAACGAAAAAGTTGATTTTAATGATGCAAGAGAAAAACACACTTTCAATGATCTGTATGAAGGTATGCTTAAAGATTTGCAGAGTTCGGGCAATGCAGGTGAATATTACACTCCTCGCCCTGTGACAAACTTTATCGTAGAAAAAGTAGATCCGAAGCTTGGTGAAATTGTACTTGATCCGGCTTGTGGTACGGGTGGCTTTTTAACAAGTACTATTGCCCACTTCGGCAGCATTGAAAGTACGGAAGATTTGCAGAAACTACAAACATCTATAAACGGATGGGAAAAGAAACCTTTACCGTTTCTTTTGGCAATGACAAATTTAATTTTGCACGATATTGAAATACCAAACTTAAAACATATAAACTCTCTCAACCGCCCTTATACGGATTATTCAGAGGTAGACCGTGTAGATGTAGTTGTTGCAAATCCTCCGTTTGGCGGTTCTGAAGATGCAGCAGTTAAAAACAACTTCCCGACAGAATTTCAGACAAGCGAAACCGCAGATTTGTTTATGGCATTAATTATGAATTTGCTCAAAGATAAAGGTCGCTGTGGCATTGTTTTGCCTGACGGTTTTATGTTTGGTGACGGTGTAAAGGCAAACATAAAAGAAAAACTTTTGAAGGAATATGGTTTACATACTATTGTCCGTTTGCCACAAGTATTCAAGCCTTATGCCAGTGTTAATACAAACCTTTTATTCTTCCAAAAGGGTGTCGAAAGCAAAGGTGTATGGTTCTATCGTTTGGATTATCCTGAAGGTGTCAAAAACTTTACCAAGACCAAGCCGATGCAAGACAAACACTTTGATCCCGTCCGTGAATGGTGGGATAAGAAAGTTCATATTGAAGTTGATGGCTTTGATAAAGCAAAATTTTTCTCGTTAGATGAACTCATAGAACTAAATTATAATTTTGATAAATGTTGTCCGTTTCCACATATTGAAGAAGAAATTCTTGAGCCCGCCGAACTTATTTCACGTTATCAGGCAGAACGCAAGGAACTCAATGATACCATCGATGGTGTATTAGCAGATATTTCTGTATTGTTGGAGGTGCAGGAATGACGAGCCAAGAATTGAAAAATTCAATACTACACCTTGCAGTTCAGGGAAAACTCGTGCCACAAGAAATAAACGATGAGTCTGCGACTGAACTCTTAAAAAGAATAAACAAATATCGTGCAGATGCTATTGCTGAGGGAAAGCTATTTGTAGATAAAAAACATACTGCTGATGTTATAACAGAAGATGATATACCTTATGATTTACCTTCTTCATGGATATGGGTTCGTTTTGCTGATATTGTTGCATTTAATTCAGGAAAAACACCTGCTCGGCAGGATACTACTTGTTGGAGCAACGGAATCGTTCCTTGGGTATCAATAGCAGATATGGTCGCTGATGGAATTACATACACTACTAAAGATAAAGTAAGCAAACAAGCTATTACAAATTGCTTTGCTGAAAAGATTTCGCCTGCAGGTACGATGATAATGAGTTTTAAGTTGACCATAGGCAAAATGTCTATTCTCGGTGTGGATGCGGTACATAATGAGGCTATTATTAGTATTTTCCCAACAGCAGAAACTCGCGATGCAGAGGTGCTAAAAAAATACTTATTTAAGATTCTCCCAGTAATTGCAGTTATGGGAGATTCTAAAAATGCGGTTAAGGGAAAAACTCTTAATGCAACATCAATTAGCAATTTGATGATCCCATTACCACCTGTTGCTGAACAAGAGCGCATTGTTGAAAAAGTTGAAGAACTATTACCTTATATTGAAAAATATGACAAAGCCGAAAAACAACTTCAGAAAGTGAACGGCGAATTCCCGGACAAGCTTCGCAAATCTATATTACAACAAGCAGTGCAAGGCAAATTAACAGAACGTCATCCCGATGACGAACCTGCTTCTGAACTTTTGAATCGTATTAGTGCAGAAAAAGCAAAACTCGTCGCAGAAGGAAAAGTTTATAGAGAAAAAGAGCTAAAACCTGTTTCTAATGATGAAATACCTTTTGACATTCCTGATGATTGGACATGGTGTAAACTGGGTGAACTTACTCGACTTATAACCAAAGGTTCGTCTCCATCTTGGCAAGGGGTATCCTATACCACAGAAGATAATGGTATATTGTTTGTCACAAGTGAAAATGTTGGTACTGGTAATATGCTTTTAGAAATGCGAAAATATGTTGAAGCAAAATTCAATGAAATGCATCCTTCATCAATTCTTCAAAAGGGAGATTTACTTACAAATATCGTTGGTGCATCGATCGGTAGAACAGCGGTGTTTGAGGAAAATATAAAAAATGCAAACATTAATCAGGCGGTTTGTATAATTCGACTTGTGGATCATGCTTTATCTGAATACTTGCTTATGTATTTAAATAGTGCCACAGCAATACATATAATGACTGCAAAATCTGTGGATTCAGCACGAGCAAATTTAAGCTTAACATCAGTTACTAATTTATTAGTTCCATTGCCGCCACTTGCAGAACAAAAACGAATTGTAGCTCGTGTAGAAGCATTACTTGCAGTATGTGATAAATTGAAATGAGGTGTAGTATGTGGAGGAAAGAATTGAAAAAGATTATGAAAATATAAATAGTGATGAATGGAAATTCCTCTTACTAGTGATGCTCATGGATGACATCAAGCAAAGAAACACCCAATGGAAAAGTTTTGAAAACGAATTAATCTATAAGAATCGCTTTTCATTAAAACACCCTGTTATTGATGAGATTCATCAGTGTGCGAGCAGTGTAGAAAAAACGATTAAGGAAAATACCGTTTTTTATAGAGCGCGGGTTTTTGAAAAGAGCAATTTCAATAAGCTTGTGAGATATTACTTGAAAGAAAATGGGTATAGCAAAACTGAAATAGAGAATATACTTAATGAGTGGACAAACGAAGAAAAGCTCCTTTCATTAATACCGGAAATCTATAGTGATTATGACCATGAACAAACACCTAAACTTGTAAATGCTCAAAAAAAGTGGAAGAAAAATGTGAGGTTCAAAGGTTGGAATAGGAGTGATTCAGGTGCGCCTCCTGCTGATAAGGTTGGCAATGGAAGAGCAAATCCTGATCATATACGTTATCTATATTTATGCGAGGATCCTGTAACACCAATATATGAAGTTAGACCAATTATCGGTGATACAGTAAGTGTCGCTAAATTCAAATTAAACAGAGATGTTAAATTATATGATCTTACTTTGGATATACATGATATTGTCAATGATGAAGTAGTTGAATTGCCGAGATTATATAATACCATTGGTGAAATGTTTTCTAAACCATATAATGGAGATCCTACAAAATATCTTGCTACTCAGTATGTAGCGGAAGAAATTAAGAGCATGGGTTTTGACGGCTTAAGATTTAGGAGTTCTTTACATAAAAAAGGAGTTAACATTGTTCTTTTTAATCCTGATGATTGTAATGCAATTTCTTCGGATTTGATAGAAGTTAAAGAAATCGACTTGATTACTGATGAACCTATGATCTATAAAGTAGGTACTCCAAAACTAAAAAAAGATATTAAAGATTTAGAGTGGACAAAAAATGTATAATTTCCCCTTATAAAAACAATATATCTAATTTTTAAAATAAATACTAGAGGTATAAATATGGCAGATAAAACAATTTTTCGTTTAAACGACGATATTTCATTTAGAAAATGTTCTCTCTTTGATGGTGATGATTTGACCTTTGGCAATTGTACTAATTTCAGTACAGCAGAAAGAAATTGGAGAACATACTATAGCTGTAATCAGGATGGCATACATTTTCATTGCACTTCGCACCCGGAAATTGAATTGGAAGTAGAAAGTTCTGATTATGGTTCTACTACATATCGTTGTCCAAAATGCAACAAAAGTATCGTCATTGAAAATAATAGAGAATTAAAAAGCAGATGTTTAAGAATGTTGAATATTCCCGAATTCAAAGATGCCAAATTAGTTCGCTTAGATGACTGGTATGTACATGAAATTAAGGAAAAAGTTAAGGATGAATCTGGCTACTGGATTACCACTAATGTCAAAACAGATAAAGATGGTGACACAATCATTGTAGTTTATGTAGGTCATAAGGATTCTAATGAAAAAGCGCAATTCTTCATTAAACCTGAAAAAGGACAGCTTACAAGCGATCATAAGGATATGGATCCAGCAAAGATTCTTTCAAAGATAGAAGTTCATTTTAAGGGTAGAATATTGACTCAAGAATTTGAAGATTGATAGAAAAAACAACATTGTATGAATAACACTATCTTTATATAAGAGGTGGTAAATATGAAGATTGAAGATTTGCACTATGATTTAACTATAACACCCATTGATAAAAACAACTGGAATTGGGAACAATGGCACAAAGACTGTCCAATGGATTATTTAAAGGCAATCTATATTTTAAATATGGCAGATAACTCAATAGTACAAAGTGAAGTTTTTAAAGCTATTTGGCGTGTTGCACAAATGCATATACCTAATGTTCTATATAAATATTACTCGCTGTCAGATGATGTAGAGCTAAATGAAAAAAAGTTTCAAACTTTAAATGCGGGTAAGATTTTTATGTCTGAAATAAAAGATTTTAACGATCCCTATGATAGTAAATGTTTCTTTTATGATTCGGCAAAACTAGCGGATATTGAACGCTTGAAGCCGCACGGTGGAAAAGTTATAGACGATTTTACTACATACATAAGAGGGACTGCTTTAACTGAAAATGGCGTTCAATCTATGCCTATGTGGGCTCATTATAGTAATAATCATTCAGGTTTTTGTGTTTCTTACGACATGAATGCCAACACACAGTTAAAGGGATGTACGTTCCCTGTACAATATATAGCCGAACGATTGGATATTACTAGTTTAGTTCGTAAACAATCAGAACAAATATGTGCCGCAATTGATAGCAATATTGCTATTGGAGAGAAACAAACCACAATTAACGATTTGACAATGATTCTAGTTCCGCAATTATTGTACAATTTAAAACTTGATCAATGGAGTTATGAAAAAGAATTCAGATGCTCCAGAGCTTCGAATGCTAAAGGCACACCATACACCGATGCCATACCAAAAGAAATATATATTGGCAAAAATTGCTCTGAAGGCAACAAAAAACAATTAGTTCACATTTGCCAAATTTTCAAAATACCTGCATATCAAATGATGTTGGACGAGTGCGAAGAAAAATGTGAATTAACATCAAAAAGGATACTATAAGGAATGTGTTGTAATGAAAATAGATATACCCAAATTATCAACATCAAATGCAGTAACATTTTGCATAACCTTGCAGAATTGTGAGAAGGATGATACATACTTTTTTGATGTGTCATCTGTTAATAATTACGAACCACTACCCATGCTCCTTACTGCTGCAGCAATAAGGCAGTTTTGTGCTGGCAGAAATCTTGCTCCGTGGGATATTCAATTAAGATATTCTGAAAATTCGCATTATAATTATGCTTGTCATATGGGATTTTTTCAGGCGGCTGGTTTTGTTCAAGGTAAGGCTCCCGGCGAAGCTCCGGGAAGTGCTTCATATATTCCTATAACCAAACTAAACATTGGTGAACTTCATCGTGCTTGTTTTGAGAATGGTGAAATTATTGATCGTGATGATTTGATTGAACGAAAAAGTTTTGAGTTGGCAGAAGTTCTTGCTCAAGGTAATGTAGAACTTAAAAAACTTCTCCAATATCTTATTCGTGAAGCAATTAGAAATGTACCCGAACATTCCGGTACGGAAGATGTATGGATATGCGGTCAATATTGGCACCATAAAGACCTTGCCGAAATTGCTATTTTGGATGAAGGAATGGGTATATTTGAAAGTTTAAAATCAAATCGATCACATAATGCTTATATTACAAATAACGAAGAGGCTTTACGTTGGGCGATTAAACCTGGTGTTTCTGTTGCATTTGATCCTGCAAGAGGACAACGAAGGGATGATGTATGGGCTAACTCAGGATACGGGCTTTATATGATAAGTGATGCGCCCTCCCAGCAAAAATGGACACAAAAAAGCTTCAAAAAACGAAATGAATCGCAGTATTTCGTTAATTTACTAAAACCGACCGCAT
>JABLTK010076824.1_pt1 | contig 66464 bp, 58 predicted proteins | sample 7160131 | NCBI WGS metagenome assembly JABLTK01 (sample SAMN14651221, study PRJNA627086) | human gut metagenome | isolation source: feces | host: Homo sapiens | reverse complement strand
TTAGCTCAGTCGGTAGAGCATGCGGCTGTTAACCGCAGTGTCGTTGGTTCGAGTCCAACAGGGGGAGCCAGAAAAGCCCGAAAGCACAGTGCTTTCGGGCTTTCAATTTTACAACCGCATGATTTTTGCACCTGCATTAACTAATTTTTCCGCCGTTGCAAGCGGAAAAAAGCCGTAATTTTAGGCTACTGTTTACCGGAAAAATCAACAATGAAATATACACTCGGATTGCATTGGTAGAAAAGCCGTTAAAGTTTTATACAAACGGCTTTTTTCTATTGCTGCGATTCCGTTATATTTGCCATACGCCGCCATAGCCAGAGCATCTCCATCATCCTCTCGCAATGCTCCGTTACATAGAATTGGTGAAGGCCATAAGTCTATGAAAAAAATATGAAAGGAGAGAAAGACCATGACCAAGGTAATTGTGTTCGCCAATCAAAAGGGCGGTGTGGCAAAGACCACAACGGCGATTGCTCTTGCACAATCATTTGCTCTTGACGGGAAAAAGGTGTTGTTCTTTGACCTCGACCCACAGGAGAACGCATCCAATACACTAAGGCTTAAACAGGATGTGCCAAATCTCTATGACCTTATGACCGCGCCTGATGGCGATACGAGTGTGTTTAATGCCTGCCTGCAATCCGTAGAGGGCTGCAAGAACATCACAGCAATTCGCGGGAATATTCAGCTATCCGCTGCCGATTTGATGTTCAACAGGCAGGGACGCGAGTTTATCATCAAAGAACGGCTTGAAGCACACAAGAGCGGATTCGATGTAGTTATCATGGACACGCCGCCTGCGCTGGGCGTACTGACGGTAAATGCTTTGACAAGCGCGAATACTGTCGTTGTACTGATAAGCCCTGATGGATATTCCTTGCAGGGCTTCTATCAGCTCAATGAGAACATCCGGCTAATCAAGAAGTATTCAAACCCACAGCTAAAAATCGGAGGCATTCTCGTCACAAGATATGTGCCAAACACTATTGTGAGCAGAGAAATCAAAGAAATCGCGCAGGAGTACGCGGAAATGGCTGGCACGAAAGTGTATAAGTCAGTTATCCGTCAGACCGTGTTGGTGAGCGAAAGCATCAGCGCACAGCAAGGCGTTGTTCTTTTTGCACCGAACAGCACCGCGGCGCAGGACTATCGGGCGTTTGCAAGGGAAATCAAGCGCGAAGAACTGATGAAGGGAGGTATTGAGTATGGCAGCGAAGAAAGCGGACTTCCGACAAAGCACCGCCGCAATGTTCCTGACATTGAAAGATGAGCAGAACGAGCCAAGCAATAGCGGAATCAACATTCCCGACGGCGCGGAATATGTGCAGGAAATACCGATCTCCGAAATAAGCGACTTGTCAAAAACATGAGAGAACGTGGATACGAGGTTGAAAAGCGCGGACGCGATTGGCGCATAAAGCCGCAAAACCATAGGAGCTTCAGCCGTTTGCGACGCTTTGGTGAGAAATACACTGAGGACGCCATCATCGAGCGCATCATCCGTCAACGGTGGCCATCGCATCCGCCCAAGCCGGAGGAAAAGAAAACTGTTCGTCGTGGGCGCACACATGGAGACTTTCGCCTGTCAAAGGTCACATGGAATGGTTTGCGGGCGCTCTACTATTTCTATCGTCGAAAATTACAGGAGGCGTGTCGGCAACAGTCAAGCTATACTCCGTATGTGTTGCGAGAGGATATTCGCCATCTTGAAGCGGTGGATAAGCAGTTCCACTTTTTATTCAGACACAAGATAGATACCGCGGAAGAACTCACTTCCTATCGTAACGATGCCAGTCAGAGAATTACCATCATATCCGAGGAACGAAAAGAACTCAAAAATGAGCTGCGGCGCATAGGCATACCCGAACAGCGTCTTGAAGAAATCAAGACCCGTATCGGGCAAATATCCGCGGAGCTTAGAACGCTCCGACAGGACGTAAAGCTATGCGATGCTATTGCTGTGCGCTCTTTGGAGATTGCCGAGAAGAACGCGCAGCTTAAACAAATTGAAGAAAAGGATGTAGAGAGGAAACGGGAACAAGAGCGTAAACACGGCAAGACGCATATCAGGTAATGCAGATAATATCCGCGATACAGGTAAGACTTATATGGTGGAAAACACACAAGTTTACCATACAAGTCTGTGTAAGTGAAACTGTTGTTTTTTAATGGACTTATATGCTATAATAAGATATAAGTCGGAGGTGCAGCATGGAGCAACAGTATACCCCGCCGTTTACCATGACGGATAGAATAATTGAGAAAATTTCGGAGATCAGCGAGCTTGTAGGTCGTATCACCGCATGGCAGGACATGAACGCAAATCCGAAGCTGCGGCGTGATAACAGAATCAAGACGATTCATTCCTCGCTTGCCATAGAGAACAACTCGCTCTCGCTCGACCAAGTGACTGCAATTATTAACGGAAAACGCATACTGGGAGAGCCACGGGAAATACAAGAGGTCAAGAACGCCTTTGAAGCATACGAGCGTCTCTTGAGCTTTGACCCGTATTCGGCAAAAGACCTGCTCACGGCGCACCACACCTTGATGAACGAGCTTGTACGCGAAGCGGGTATGTTCCGAAGTGGCGGTGTCGGCGTATACAAAGGCGAACAGCTTGTTCACATGGCTCCGCCCGCCAACATGGTGCAGGAGCTTGTCGGCAATCTGCTCACATGGGTAAAAACTTCAAAGGTGCATCCTTTGGTGAAAAGCTGTGTTTTCCACTACGAATTTGAGTTTATCCATCCCTTTGCCGATGGAAACGGAAGAATGGGGCGAATGTGGAACACGTTGCTCCTATACAAATGGAAGCCCGTTTTTGCATGGCTGCCGATAGAAACGCTGATACGGGAACGGCAGGACGCTTACTATGACGCGCTCGGCAAAGCGGACAAGGCGGCGGACGCTACGCCGTTTGTTGAGTTTCTGTTGTCGGTTATATATGATACGCTCCATGAAATATCCCAAAGTCAGCAGGGCGAGCAGGATGTAAGTCCGTCTGTTAAACTGCTTATGGAAAAGCTCGACGGCGATACGCTTTCAGCACAGCAAATTATGGATCGCTTGGGACTGAAGAACCGGGCATCTTTTCGGAAGCTCTACCTTGTTCCTGCATTGGAGCATGATTTAATCGAAATGGAGTATCCCGACAAGCCAAACAGCAGCAAGCAACGGTATAGGAAAAAGAAATAAAACACACCGCGCATTTGAGGCGTTCCCCCCCAAGGGAGCGTCTTTTTTATGTAACCAAACCAAGAAATGGAGGTCGAAAAACAACATGAGCCAACAGGGAGAAGCGGCGGAACAGATCGTCAATATGGCGACAAATGTGACCGTTAAAGGCGTTGAGTGCCTTACCAACCTTGCAGGCAGGGGCGCTTTATCCCTTGCCACATTTCTTATCGCGGCATTGAAGGACGAAAAGCGCACAAGCGGCAAGGCGCGTATGCGGGCATTCAACGGCAAGCCCACAAAGGTATTCGCTATCAAGGCGAAGGACTTAAAGCTGTTTTCTGGGAAAGAGCAGAAACGGCATTGCTGGAGGCGCTTATCCTCTATCTTGTCAACGAAGCCCCGCCCGAAGAACAGAACTTCCCGATGGTCATGGAGATGATAAGCGCAGCGGAGGTCAAGGAGGAAGATGAGGGCTATACCTCCATCCTTGACGAACTGTTCAATGCGCTTGAACTGCGAAACCCCGACCACCTTGCTTTGAAGCAGTACCGCATTTTCAAAATGGCGGCGGGCAAGACCGCGAAAAGCATACTGATTTCTCTCGGCGTCCGCTTGGAGAAATTCAACCTACCGCAGATCGCAAGCGTGGTAAGCCATGATGAATTGAATCTGCCTTCGCTTGGCGATAAGAAAACGGCGCTGTTCGCAGTCATACCCGACAACGATTCCTCGCTCAACTATATCATTGGCATGATGTATACGCAGCTATTTCAAGAATTGTTCTATAAGGCAGACCACCTGCACGGCGGAAGGTTGCCCGTCCATGTCCACTGTGTCATGGATGAGTTTGCAGTGCGCCCGTAAGCGGTGCGAAAGCACCGCGCGGGTCATTCTGAAATCCGCCTTTGGCAAGGCGGTAGGCGTGTTATGGAATGCCTATCATTAACCGGCTTATCCGTAGGGGAAACCCGATGGGGAGTATAGCATGCCGGAAAAGGTGCAAGTCAGTTCAACCATTGAACTGCGACTGAGCATCGAGATGAAAATCTCTGCATGAGGATAAAGGTTACACTACTTGAACGATAGTCAGAGGAGCTTTATCGTCAGCCACAACGGAACAATGGTTACATACGTTGTGTAGTGGGAAGCGGCGCAGAGTTTAGCGAAATGTTGCCGCCACCATATTTCCCGCTGTTCGGCCGCAATAAGCGGAAAATGACGAAAGTCGTATCCGACAGCAGAGAATGCCAAGTTCAGATTGATCTAAACGGGGATGACCTAAATCGGAATGCTCATAGAGCTATGGAATCAGCTCCTGAATATCCGACATGGTCACGGAGCCTCCGTAGTAGTCCGAGGACGGGAAAGCCGTCCACATGGCGAAGGGAGGCAGTTTACTCCCCAATACAACAAAGGAAAGGTGCGTGAGGCACTATGAGAAGTCCCAAAACTGTATTGGAAAATCTACAAAGGCACAGCCTCGACAAATCTTACAAATATGAAAGGCTGTACCGAAATCTCTACAACCACGATTTCTACTTATTGGCCTACCAGAATGTGTACGCTAATAAAGGGGCAATGACACCGGGAATTGATGGACTGACGCTGGATGGGTACGGAAATGAGCGTATCAACAACCTGATTGACACGCTGAAAAACCGCAGCTACCAACCAACTCCTGCCCGCAGGCGCTATATACCGAAGAAAAACGGAAAGATGCGCCCGCTGGGCATACCGTCAGCCAATGACAAGCTGGTGCAGGAAGTCGTCCGGATGATGCTGGAAAGCATCTATGAGCCAAGCTTTTCAAAATACTCACATGGTTTCAGACCCCAGCGGAGCTGCCATACGGCATTACTCCAAATTCAACACAACTTCACAGGCGTGAAATGGTTTGTGGAAGGCGACATCAAGGCTTACTTTGACACCATCGACCACCATGTGCTAATTAGCATTCTGCGCCGCCGTATTGCAGACGAGAGCTTCATCGACCTTATCTGGAAATTCCTCAGAGCCGGATATCTGGAGAACTGGCAGTATAATGCTACATTCAGCGGAACGCCGCAAGGTTCTGGCATTAGCCCTATTCTGGCAAATATCTACCTGAATGAACTGGACAGCTACATGGAGGAATATAAGGTAGAGTTTGACAGAGGTGATGCTCGCAGATCCAACAACGAATACACAATGCGGCAGAGCAGATATAAACGCTATGTGGACAAGTGTAAGAATAACTGGACTACCATGAATGAGGAAGAAAAAGCCAACGCTCTGACCGAGCAGAAGCGGCTCCGTAAGGAATACCAGCAGTTCCCAGCCCACGACCCACAGGATGAGGGGTACAAAAGAATCCAGTATGTTCGATATGCCGATGATTTTCTTATTGGAATCATTGGAAGCAAAGTGGATGCCGAGAAGGTAAAAGCAGACATTTCAGCTTTTCTCTCGACCAAACTGAAGCTCACAATGTCAGCAGAAAAGACGCTTGTCACGCACAGTCATGACAAAGCACGTTTTCTGGGCTACGACATCACGGTGAACAACGATACTACTACCCGCAAAACGTCTAAGGGTCAGTGCCGGGTTTTCATGGGCCGGGTCAAGCTGTACTTACCTCACGAAAAGTGGGTAGGAAAGCTGTTGGATTACGGTGTCCTGAAAATTGTGAAAGACGCTCAGGGAAAAGAAAACTGGAAACCATTGCAACGAGATGACTATATGTATCTCGAACCTCATGAAATCGTGGCACAGTACAATGCGCAAATTCGAGGAATTTACAACTATTACCGTCTGGCATCCAATGTTTCCGTGCTGAACAAGTTCAGGTATGTGATGGAGTACAGCATGTACAAGACATTCGCAGGAAAATACCGGATTACCATGACTAAGGCTAAGTTGAAATTCCAGAAAAACGGTGCATTTTCCGTGCCTTACAAAACAAAAGCCGGAGAAAAGACAGTTGTGTTCTATAACCAAGGCTTCCGATGCATGAAATACGCAATGGGAGAATTTGTAGACCAAACTCCGGAGTACGCAAGACTGAATAGGCCCGGAGAACTGTTCTTCCGTTTTAAGTCTGGAAAATGTGACCTCTGTGGGACACACAGCAAAGACGTGATGGTGCACCAAGTCAGTAGTCTGAAAGGCTTGACTGGCAAATCGCGTTGGGAACTGGTCATGCTGGAAAAAAACCGGAAAACACTGATTGTATGTAGAGATTGTCACAAAGAGATTCACACGTAGATTTGAGTAAATGGAGAGCCGGATACAGCGAGAGTTGTAAGTCCGGTTCGGGGGCGAGTTCCCGGAAACCTGCCGCAGCAATGCAGTAAGGCGCCGGGTACTTAGCCTACAACGTTGCCCTGCCCGACGAGTTTGACAAACTGCTTTCAACCATGCGAAGCCGCGAGGTTTCCGTATCCATCATCATTCAAAACTTGGCGCAGCTTAAAGCCCTTTTTGAAAAGCAGTGGGAAAGCATCGTTGGTAACTGCGACGAGTTTCTCTACTTAGGCGGCAACGAGCAGTCTACGCACAAATATGTTTCCGAACTACTTGGCAAATCCACCATCGACACGAACACATACGGAAAAAGCACGGGGCGAAGCGGCACTTATTCAACCAACTATCAAATCGCAGGGCGTGAGCTATATACGCCTGATGAGATCCGCATGCTGGACAACCGCTATGCCCTGCTCTTTGTGCGCGGCGAGAGGGCCGTGCAGGACGATAAGTACAACATCCTGCGCCATCCGAACATCAAATTGACGGCGGACGGCGGCGCAGAACCGTATATCCATGGGCAAGCGCCCAATGCGCTTGATCCCGATTTCATCCTGTTGGACGGCGACATGGGCGATTATGAATGAGCTTCCGGCAGACGCGCCGCTTGTTAAGTATGGGAATCGCTACTCATGGATCGATGAGATCGACGATCCTGAGTTGTATAAGGCGATTATTGCCATGAAACCAAGCTACATAGAAATCATCACATTGATGATGGAAGGCTATCAGCAAAACGATATTGCCGCTATCCTGCACAGCAGTTTTCAAGCAGTTCAGAACAAAATAGCGCGCATCAGAAAAATCTTAAAAGATTTTTCCGAATGACGTGTAGTTTTGAGGCTTCTCGCCGGCTATTAAGTGAGGGGGTTATTCTCGAAAGAACAAAAAAGGAAGGAACTGTTTCATACATGGTAAATTGCCTTTATGATGTATCCATTTCACTAAAAATCGTAACGGACAAATCGATCGAATCTGTATCGGATTCCATTGGGTTCATGCCGACAGAGGTATTCCGAAAGGGCAGCAAACCGTTTAGAAATGCCGATTATACTTCACCGCACAATGTCTGGCTGCTGACCGAGAGGTACCCGGAGCAAAGCGATATCAGATATGCAGTCGGCCGCTTTTTTCAAAAATTTGGGGATTGTGCAGCGAAGGCGAATCGCATGCAGGAGGCGGAGCCGTCGATCAGAATCTCATTGGTTTCGGATTTTGCGCAAATGGGATTCACACTGACGGATGCCGAGTTGGACTTCTTAAAACGATCGTGCTTACCGATAGAGTTTTCGGTCTTTTCGTTTGGCATGGAGGACGATTCGGACTGAAACCCGTGCGCTTCGCCGATGGCAAACACAAGGGGAGGCACCGTGTTGATCCCAAACGGATGGCTTTCTTGCGATCATATGTGTCGCACAAGAGAGGATTCCGTATGCTGTTTGATCTACTATCGAATTGCAAATTGGGCCGGGACCTTCGATGCTATATTGGTTCCAAGCCCTCTTTGAACATATGTTCTGATACGGGTTTTCAAGGAAGAAGGTTTGAACGCGTTCTTCTGCCGTCAGAAAGGCAGCAAGTGAAAACAGAACTCGCAATAGCAAAACGGTGAAAAACCGAAATCCGATCATGGTATTCGGAACGCGATCGATGTGCAGGTATCTTCTGGAAAACCGTAATCGATCGGCCGAAAGGAGATCCTCTTCGGAACCTTGACAAGCCGGAAAAACTATATATAATATAAACAGCCGGGTTAACCGGCGACCGACAATTGAATCTCTCCCTTTGATGCTTTCAGGAAAAGGGGTCGTAAAGACGCGATCCGCCGAAGGAGTGAAACTCTCAGGAGCCCAATGCGGGCAGGACTGAAAACGGAGGGGACTCTGGAGAATCCCGTACAGCGGGTGCCGAAGGTGCAAGGCAGGCAAATGCAGTTTTGCAGGCCGAATCTCTCAGGCAAAAGGACAGAGTACCGAATACCGCAACATTGAGACCCGTAACGGGTCTGCAAAGGGAGCTTGTTCCGTTTGGAACACGGCTTCCTTTTTTTGATTCTATGCAAGGAAAGGAAATGGGTATGGAACAGTTTATGAAGCAGGCAATGGAGCTTCTTGCGGCGCAGGATCCCGACGTCGCGGCCGCAATGGAACGGGAGCTTGACCGGCAGCAGCGAAACCTTGCGCTGATCGCATCGGAAAACCTTGCATCGCCCGCAGTCATGGCAGCGATGGGAAGCGTGCTCACAAATAAATATGCCGAGGGCTATCCGGGCAAGCGGTACTACGGTGGATGCCAGTATGTAGATGTGATCGAATCCCTGGCGATCGAGCGTGCAAAAGCGCTGTTTGGCGCAGACTATGCAAACGTTCAGCCGCATTCCGGCGCACAGGCAAACCTCGCCGTCTATTTCGCTCTGCTGGAGCCGGGCGACCGCGTGCTTGGCATGAGCCTGCAAAACGGCGGTCATCTGACGCACGGAATGCCCGTGAACCTGTCCGGCAAATATTATGATTTTTCATCTTACGGCATCGACCCGGAGACCGAGCGCATCAACTATGACGAGGTGCAGCGCATCGCGGAGCGCGTTCGGCCGAAGCTCATCGTGGCGGGCGCCTCGGCCTACCCGCGTGTGATCGATTTCAAGCGCTTTGCAGACATCGCGCACAGTGTGGGGGCGCTTCTCATGGTCGATATGGCGCACATTGCGGGGCTTGTTGCTGCCGGCGTTCACCCGAGCCCCGTCCCCTATGCCGACGTCGTCACAACGACCACGCATAAAACGCTTCGCGGCCCGCGCGGCGGCATGATTCTTGCAAAGGAACAATACGCCAAGGTGCTGAACAAGGCCGTATTCCCGGGAATGCAGGGCGGCCCGCTCATGCATGTGATCGCCGCGAAGGCCGTATGCCTTCTCGAAGCGCAGCAGCCGTCGTTCCGTGTCTACCAGCAGCGGGTGGTCGAGAATGCGAAAGCGCTCGCGGACGGACTGCTTCGGCGCGGAATGCGGCTTGTTTCCGGCGGGACGGATAATCATCTTGTGCTTGCGGATCTGCGCTCCATCGGACTGACGGGCAAGGAGCTGGAGCAGCGGCTCGATACGGTCAACATCACCATCAATAAAAACGCCGTGCCGAACGACCCCGAAAAGCCCTTTGTCACCAGCGGTGCGCGTCTCGGCACGCCCATGGTCACGAGCCGCGGCATGGGGCCTGCGGAAATGGAACAGATCGCGGACTGTATCTGGCGCACGGCGACAGAGCACCCGGCAAGCGCGGAAGAGGTAAAGCGCACCGTCGCTTCCATCACGGCGCGGTATCCGGCCTATTGAGAACCGAGAGGCGGGGTTCTTGCCTGTTCTTCCTGAATCGCGGCAGATTCGAAGCTCTATAGAGCTATGCCTCTCCCCCCTGTTCACACCGAGAAAAACGGACGGTTCGTCTGTGAACCGTCCGTATTATGTCGCTTCCGCTCTGCGCGGCTTCTTTGCTTTCCTATCGCAGCATCCCACTTGGCGGCGGCAGCTCGCCGCGCTCCCATGCGTCGAAAAAGTCCGAGAGCTTTTGCCGGATCTCCGCAACGCCCCGCCGTCCCACGCCGCGGACGGCAAGAAGTTCCCCGTCGCTTTTCTGATAAAGCGCGGCAACGGAACGAATGCGTTCGGCGGGCGCACCGATGGACAGCGCACGAAGCAGCCGCGGGGAAAGCCCGAGCTCTTCCGGCGAATACCGCGCGGCAGCGCCGAGAAAATCCCATTCTCCGGGTTCGTCGGTCACGGCAAAGCAAAGAAAGTCCAAAAAATCCAGCACCTCCGTGCGATTCAGCAGCACGGTCCTGCGCCATGCGACCTCCCGCGATTCCTGCGCCCGCTGTAAGGCGAGGTATGCCTCGATCTTGTGTTCCAGTGTCTCCCTTGTGAGCGGCAAGCCGATCCATTCCTTTCGCTCTGCGGCGCGCATTTCGGCAGGCGCACGCATGATGTGTCTAAATGCAGTTTAACATAACGGTATTTGCAGGACAAGTATTCCGTATAATACCCCCCATCAGAACGGTAAAATAAGTTCAATGGGGGAGGGGATCGCACAATGGATACGCATAAACGCCTGCAAACGCTCCTGGACGAGCGAGGTTGGTCAAAATATCGCTTATCCAAAGAATGCGGATTATCCGAATCAACGCTTGCGAACATTTTCCGCAGGAACACGGAACCCTCTATCGTTACGCTGGAAGCCATCTGCCGGGGCTTCGGGATCACGCTGTCGCAATTCTTTGCGGAGGGTGAAATGGTTGAGATCACGTCGGAATTGCAGGATGTCTTTGAAAACTGGATGCTGATGACGCCCGAGCAGAAAAGTACGCTGCTTCAGCTCATGCATTTGATCAACCGCTCATAGCGAAACAACCCCGGTTCGCAGCCTTTGCATGCGCCGCGATACGACCTCAGCGCGTAGACAGCAGAAAACGGACGGTTCTATGTGAGCCGTCCGTTTCTTCTTGCTGCAATCACGATGTGCGGGAAATCGTCTTTTCTAAGAAAAGCAACACCGGCAGCGTCTCTCTCCTGTTTTCAGGAAAAGGAGATGCGCCCTTATCTGTTTCCCCTTCTGCGCTCGCGCGACGCAAAATACAGCGGCACAAAGGTCAGCAGGATCAGTCCCGCGGAGATCAAAAAGAGCACATGCGTCGGAAGATACGCGGTAAAGCCGTTCGCATCGAGGATCTCCCCGTTCCGCTTGATGATGGGATTCGCAATAAAGGGAGAAACGATCCATGGAATCAGCACAAAAAACAGAATGCGGAAGCCCTCGAACTGTCCTTTGGACTCCGCGGGAAACAGCTGCTTCATCCAGACGGAAAGCACCTGCATAAACATGATATATCCGCAGCCGAACAGCAAAAGTCCTGCAAGCAGCGGCCAGTTCAGAAGCGTGGAGGGATCGATATTTTCGGGTCTGCCGAGCAGGCCGATGAGCCCGACGCCCGCAAAGCTCAAAAGCACGGCCGCGGAGGTCGCGGCAACAAAGCGCTGTTTGCGAATGAGTCGTGAAGCAGGGATCACGGAAACCATACCGAGCAGCAGCGCCGCACCCTCGATCACGCCGATGGCCGACGCGTCAAAGCCGAGATAATAGATCATGTAATTGCCGACGTGCGGAAAATACACATTAAAGGAAATAAAATATACCGTAAGCACGAGGAACACGCACACCAGCTCGCGATGCCGGAACAGCGCGCGGAAGTTGAACGCGGAAAACAGCTGCTTGGAAAAGCTTCCCTGCCGATTCGGCGCAAGCGTTGGTGCATCCTTCATGAAGATCCATGCAAGCACGCCGAACACGATCACGAGTACGCCCATGACGACAAACAGCCGCATATAGTTATCGTTGCTGCCGATGAGCAGACCGCCGACGACCGTACCGACGATCGTGCCGATGATCGGCTGTGTGGCAAGCGCCGCGCCGATGTGGCTGCCGTTCTTCTCGGTCATAGCGTCGTTCAGCCAGGCGTTGAAGCCGGAATCGTTGCCCATAGAGCCGAAAAACGACATGAGCGCATCCGCAAGCACGACCGCAGTCGCGGCAAGCAGGATGCGGCTGCCGGAGTCTGCAGCGCCGCCCGTAATGAACTCCGTTGTGCCAAACAGGATCGTGAACAGCCCCCACAGGATATAGCCGCCCGCGACGAACGGCTTTCGCTTGCCGATCCGGTCGGAGAGCGTGCCGAACAGGAAGGTGGCGATCGTGGTCGCGAGTGCGGATACGGCAACCATCCATGAAATGATGGTCGGATCCTTCGCGATCTTTGCATACACGAAGGTATTGAACCACTGATTCTCGATGTTCCAGCAGAGCTGGCCTGCAACGCCAAGCCCCCAAACGAGCATCCAGAATCGAAGAGACGACGATTTTTCTTTGTTTTGCATGACGGCCTCCATAGACATGTGCGCCGATGCGGAGATCCCTGCCTCGGCGGCGCAGCGCACGGTCTGCGCATTGCGGTGTGATTCCATTATAACACAGATCGAGCGGCGCGGGAACTTCCCTGCCGACCGGCGGAGAAACCGCAAAACAACGCTTTTTTTACCGCGCGAAACGTGGTAAACTATTGAATAGCAACATATCCTGGAATACGATCCCTTTCGATCTTTTTCCGCAAAAAGCCGGAAAGCAGCGCTTCCATATTCACACGTTCAGGGAGGGGAACCGCATTGAAACTCCGCAGAATGTCCGCCATCGTCATTGCCGTCTGTAGTTGCTGCATGTTGTTTGCGGCAAGCGCGGTCGCGGCTGTGCAGAGCGTCCCGCAGACCGTACTCAATGTTTGCCAATCCGTTGTGCGAATCCAGACGGAGACTGCGGAATACATTTCGACCGGTTCCGGTTTTGTTATCGCGAACGGCAAGAGCGGAACCTATATCGCTACGAATTGCCATGTAATCGAGGATGCGCCGGAAAATGTATCCGTGTGGCTTGGCAAGGATGATCTTCGCAGAGCCGACGTTGTGACCGCTTCCGCGCAATATGATCTTGCGATCCTCAAGCTGCAATTTGCCGCGCCCGGTCTCAGGCCGCTGAAGCTGAACCTGCGTGCAAAGCAAGGCATGGCCGTTTATGCGCTCGGATACCCTGCCAATGCCGATTATATGTCCGGCGCGCGCGCCGTTTCAAGCAGTGATATCACCATCACGGACGGCCTTGTCAGCGCCATGCGTGAAATGCAGCTTACGGAATACGGGCCGGACGTCAGTATGCTGCAGATCAACGCCGCGATCAATCCCGGCAACTCCGGTGGGCCGCTCGTGGATTCCGACGGTGCGGCGGTCGGCATCAACACGCTCAAGATCACCGACTCCGACAGCATCAACGGCGCCGTGTCCGCGACCGTACTGGAGCGCTTCATGATCTCGGCGGGGCTCAAGCCGAAAACGACCGGCTCGGCGCTGCCCGCGGTTTTGATCGTGACGGCGGCGCTGCTCGCTGCTGCCGCAGCGTTTTATCTGCTTGTATATCGTAAGCGCCGCCCCGCGCCGGCACGGGAAAACCGGCCTTTCCGCCTCGCCGTTCGAAAGACGGCCCGTGCGCAGAGGCTGCCGCTTGAACGGTATTACCGGCAAAACCAAAACGCTTTTAGACCGGAAACAACCGTGTCGCTGCTGATGCCCGTGCTGCTCGCACTGAGAAACGCACATCAGGAGGGAACGCTGTGCCTGAAGCTTTCGCCCGATGTGATCTCCGTACAGAACGGAAAAGCGGCGCTCGATACCAAAGCGCTGGAAACGAGCCGCCTGACGCTCCAGTTTGCGGCACCCGAACAGCTTGCGGGTCAGCGCGGCACGCCGCAGACGGATATATTTGCTGCGTGCGCGGTGCTGCGGTATTTGACACAGTCCGATGAGCCGGCGTTTGCGGCGATCCTCGAAAAGGGTATGCGAGAGGATCCCGCAGAACGATACGGCTCCATGCAGGCGCTCATCTATGCTCTCACACCGTACAATACGGGCGCGGCGATCGCGAATGCCGTGCCTACGGCGCAGTCCGCCGCCGCGTGCGAGCAGCAAGTCGTCTTGCAGTCGCAGTCCAATCAGGCGGCTGTTCAGACAACGCAAACAGCAGCAGCCGAAACAGGCTCTTGCGCCTGTGCAGCCGCGGCAGTGTCCCGTCCCGTCACCGTTTCCGGGCGTCCAAAGGATCCGAAAAGAATGAAAAGGCTTCTGCGCATCTGCGGCATAGCGGCGGCTTGTCTCGCAGTGCTGCTCGTCCTTTGGCACAACATCGCGAACTATGCAGCCGCCATGAAAAAGACGGAGCAGGGCGACTATGCAAGCGCTGCCGCGTCTCTGGAAAACATTTGGATCAAGGCTCTGTTTCCCGCAAAGGGCAACGCCTATCTTTCCGGCGTGCAGGCAATGCAGGAAGGGAACTTCGCGGAGGCGTTCGCGCTGTTCGACGGTCTGAAGCCGTACCGCAGCAGCGCCGACCTAGCCATGGAAGCACAGTACCGCATGGCGGGTGCGCTCCTGCAAAGCGGCGAATACGATCAGGCTGCGGCCCAATATGAAGCGCTTGGCGAATACAGGGACAGCGCGATGCTGTATAACGAGTCGCTGTACAGTGAAGCCGTGCAGCTGCTTGCGGAGAAGTCCTACGCAGAGGCGATCGAGGCGCTGCGCACCCTGCGTGACGCGGGCTATGAAAAAGCAGCGGATGCGCTGAACGCGGCCTATTATGTCTGGGCGATCGATTGTGCGGACGCCGGAGATTACCTCTCCGCGTACCGCATCGTGCAGCTGTCGGACGGGAGCTATCAGGAGTCGGATGAGCTGATCGCCGCCCTGCGAAACGGATTGTACGAGCAGGCAAAGCAGTGCTATGCCGGCGGAGAGCGGGAGCTCGCCAAGGAGATGTTCACGGAACTGCCCGGCTTCGAGCGCAGCGACGATTACATTCGGCTCATCAACGCCTTCTTCGGCGTCTACAAAGAACCCATTTTGACCGATCTCGCCGGGTTCGAGGATGCGAATGACATCATCCTGATGAATTGGAACAACGCAAGATTCTTTCTGGAGGGGCAGTGGAAATCCGGCGGGTACTATTACAACTTCACGCGCGGAGCAGACGACGTATTCACCTTTGAAACGAACCTGCCCTACATTGATTGGGGCGATTACTTTGACGTCCGCTACGGTTATTTTCTCGAGTGCAAAGTCGATACGGATGAGACGGTCGAAAACTATTGGATCTCGATCATGAACAGCAATACCATTCGGGTCAGCGCGTTCAAGACGGGCGAGACCTTCACGCTGTACCGCCAGTTCTAAAATACATTCCGGACAAAACGGCAAAAGGCCGCCGGTCAGCGGTCATAGTGCCGGTGCCGCTTCACATACTACCATTTGAGACCACTTGCCGCATCGCCGATTTTCGCACGATGCAGGTAGCACGGAAAGGAGAAACCCATGTCTGACGGAACATCCGGTCTTGCGTCGTTGACTCTCGCTCCATGGGAAATCGTTTTGCGCGTGTTCGGCGCGATGCTGATCGGCTCCATCATCGGCGCGGAGCGGGAGCATACGCACCGTCCGGCCGGAATGCGCACGCATATGCTTGTGGCGCTCGGCGCGGCCATCGTGATGGTGACGAGTCAGCTTCTGTTCTGCCAGTACCGGCAGTTCGGCGCTTCGCCCGATCCCGCGCGGCTCAGCGCACAGGTGATCGCGGGCGTCGGATTTCTCTGCGCAGGCACGATCCTGCGGGACGGCATGTTCGTCAAGGGGCTGACCACGGCTGCAAGCGTGTGGGCGGTCGCCTGTCTCGGGATCGCCATGGGCGCGGGATACTACCTGCTGAGCGTCGTGGGCGCGGTCGGGATGCTGATCACGCTGATCCTGTTTGAACGCGTGCAGCAAAAACTCCTGCGCGGCCGGTACGCACACTTCCGCTTTTCTCTGGAGAGCGAAAACTTTGCGGCCGCAATGAACAGTGTTACCCTGCTTGCGGAAAAACACGATGCAGCCGTCACAGGGATCTCCGTAGAGCGCACGGAAGGCGGCGCATGCCGGATTGCGTTCGATGCGGAGTTTTCCGGCCGTCATGCAGCTGTGCGGATGCAGACGTTTTTACGGGAACTGACAGAGACGGACGGCATGCGTTCCGTTCGCGCCGACCAAAATTGAACGAGCTCCGCAGCCGCGGCCGCGCTCCGATAGGCGTTGTGCGCAGATTCAAATAAATTTCAAAAAAAGAGTGGAAAAATATAACCGTTGTGGTATAATGCTCAATTATAGGTGCATGACCCGTGCGCGGGCGTGCGCTGTCGTTCATTTTGAAGGGTTTTTGTCACAGGTCTGCATACGGCCGACGTCTGCCGTGGCCGAAAACCAAAAATCACTTTGACCGAACATCATGGAATGCGTGCGTTTTCAAACGGCACGCCGCTCGGACCGCTGAAAGCAACGGCCTGTGGTTGTATTTTGGGGCAAACCGCGTTGACAAAGGACCGCTCATGCAAAGGAAAAGGAGGCCTGTTCAAAAGAAGGATACACACGATCCGCCGGTCGGTGCGGAAGGATATCCGAAATAACAGCAGATCATCATCGAATCATGTAATATTTGTAGTTTTCACACCATCATTGCATACGCTGAACGAAAGAACTATTGGAGGTAACAAAAATTGAATATCTGGCTCTATTTGGCGCCCGTGCTCGGATGCGCAGCTTTGCTTTTTGCATTCTTCACCGCCAAACGAATCGATAAAATTTCAAGCGGCACGCCCAGAATGCAGCAGATCGCTGCCGCGATCAGCGACGGCGCACGGGCGTTTTTGAACGCGCAATACAAGATCCTTGCCGTTTTTGCGGCCGCCGTATTTCTCGGGATCGGCTTTGGCCTGCGCAACTGGATCACGGCCGTCTGCTTCCTTGTCGGCGCGGGATTCTCTGTTCTGGCAGGCAACATCGGAATGCGCGTCGCGACAAAGGCCAATGTGCGCACGGCCAATGCTGCCCGCACGGGCGGCATGACGCTTGCGCTGCACACGGCGTTTTCCGGCGGCTCGGTCATGGGGCTCTGTGTAAACGGCCTCGGTCTGCTCGGATGCAGCGTGATCTACATTCTGACGCAGAACACGGATGTTCTGTTCGGCTTCAGTCTCGGCGCATCCAGCGTTGCGCTCTTTGCCCGCGTTGGCGGCGGCATTTATACGAAAGCGGCTGACGTCGGCGCAGACCTTGTCGGCAAAGTGGAGAGCGGTATTCCCGAGGACGACCCGCGCAATCCCGCGACGATCGCTGACAACGTCGGCGATAACGTGGGCGACGTTGCCGGCATGGGCGCCGACCTGTTTGAATCGTATGTGAGCGCCCAGATCTCCGCACTGACGCTCGGCATCGTGGCAAGCGGTGCAACGGGCGCGCTCTATCCGCTGCTGATCAGCGCGATCGGCGTTCTGGGTTCGCTCATCGGTTCGCTGATCGTGAACCAAACCAAGCGTACAGCGCCGCATTTGGCCCTGAACATCGGCTCGTATACGGCGGATGCGCTCGTGCTGATCGGCGGATTTGTCGCAAGCCATTTCCTTTTCGGACGGCTGAACGAGGGCGGTGCGATCGGCATCGGCCTGATCGCGGGTGCGTTGATCGGCGTGGTGACAGAGTATTACACCTCCGATTCCTACCGGCCCGTGCGGCACATTGCGGAGCAGTCCGGCACCGGCAGCGCAACGACGATCATCTCCGGCCTTGCCATCGGCATGAAATCGACGCTGCTTCCGATCCTGCTCATCTGCCTTGCCATCGGCGGCTCATTCATGATCGCGGGACTTTACGGCGTAGCGCTCGCGGCGGTCGGAATGCTCTCGACCACCGGGATCACCGTCGCAGTGGATGCTTACGGCCCGATCGCGGACAACGCGGGCGGCATTGCGGAAATGTCCGCGCTTGAACCCGAGGTGCGTGAAATCACCGATAAACTCGACTCCGTCGGCAACACCACCGCTGCGATCGGCAAGGGCTTTGCCATCGGCTCTGCCGCACTGACAGCGCTTGCGCTCTTCATCTCCTATGCGCAGACGGTGGGGCTGTCCATCATCGACGTGCTGGAATCGGAGGTCATCATCGGCCTGTTCATCGGCGCAATGCTGCCGTTTGTATTCTCCGCGCTGACCATAGATGCGGTCTCCCGCGCCGCGGAAAAAATGATCATCGAGGTGCGCCGTCAGTTTCGGGAGCATCCCGGCATCCTGCGCGGCGAAGAAACCCCGGATTACACGAGCTGCGTGCGCATTTCGACGAATGCCGCGCTCTATGAAATGGTGATCCCGGGCGTGCTTGCCGTTATCTGTCCGATCGCAGTCGGTATGCTGCTCGGCGTTGAAGCGCTCGGCGGACTGCTGGCGGGCTCGGTCGTGACCGGTGTGCTGCTGGCCGTGTTTATGAGCAACTCCGGCGGCGCGTGGGACAATGCGAAAAAGCACATTGAAACGGGCGCGTTCGGCGGCGAAGGCTCGGATGCGCACAAGGCGTCCGTTGTCGGTGACACCGTCGGCGACCCGCTCAAGGATACGGCCGGCCCCTCCCTCAACATTCTTTTGAAGCTCATGGCGGTCGTGGCGCTGGTGTTCGGGCCGCTCATCGCGCAGTACGGCGGTCTGCTGATCAAGTAACGGCGGCATAGTCGCACAAACGAAACAGCAGCGGAAGGAACGGGAAACCACCGTTCCGACCGCTGCTTTCTTTTGTCTCTGTGCCGGCGTGTTCTCGATCAATGATCGGCATGCAGCCAAACCGGAGGCGTTTGACACGCCGCGCGCTCCTCTCCCGCCTCATCCGGTTTACGCTTCGTTCTTTGTTCCGTCTGCGCACTGCCGCGCGCCGCAGCCGGCGTGCAGCCCGTGTGAGCCGTAGCTTCCGGGGATTCTCCGACGATGTCATGCCCGGCATGCCCCGTCCTTCGCCGTATCCCAAAAACGAAAACAGCCGCTCTCGCTTCCCGCGAGGCAAAAGCGGCCGAGACCTTACAGCGTACTCGCCTGGCATTCGCGCATCCACGCGTCGAGAAAGCGCATCTGTTCCTCCGTGTGGAACCAATGCTCTCCGCCTTCCATGACCGTAACGCCCGCGTGCCAGCGTTCGGCAAACGTTCGGATCGTCTCAAGGGATTGCAGGGTATCGCCGCTGCCGTACAGGATCTCCGTCGGCACGTTCCATGCGGTCGGATGCGCCCGGACATACTCCAGATACGCCCACGACAATTCCTCGCCAAAATCCGTTCGGATACGTTTCTCCTGTTCGAGCCGGCGCTCTGTTACCCCCGCCCAGCGCAGCATGTCCAGGATCAACCGTTCCATATCGACGATGGGCGAAATGAAATACGCCCGCTCGATCAGCGCCCCAACGCCCGCCTGCATGCAAAAATAGGCGCCGATGCTGTTCGCAACAAGCACGATTCGTCCGTATTCCGCTTTCCGATTCGCCGCGTATTCAAGAAATTCCGCTTTTGCGTCCCACGGATACGCCGCGCGGTAGTCAAATCCAACGACCTCCGCATGTGGAAACAGCGTCCGGTAATGCGCCGCTTCCGCCGCGCTGCCGCCCTTTCCGTGAACATACCATACCAACATGTCGCTTTGTTTCATCTTCTCTCGCCTTCCTTTGGCCCGATTCTGCGTTTGCATCGATCCGCGATCCGCCCCGCTACAACAGGGGCTCCAGCGCAGTGATCTTGCCCGATTGGATCGCCGAAAGATTGCGTCGGATCTTCTCCTCGTCCCACTCCCACCAGCGAAGCGCCTGCAGCGTTTCCGCCGTCCGATCGTCGAACCGTTTTCGGATCGGCTTTGCCGGAACGCCGCCCACGACGGAGTAAGGCGGCACGTCCTTTGTCACTACGGCTCGCGCGCCGATCACCGCACCGTCGCCGACCGTTACGCCGGAAAGGATCACGGCCTCATAGCCGATCCACACGTCGTTTCCGATCACGATATCGCCCTTGTTGTCCCATGCGTCCCGAATGTTCTTTGCATCCAGTCCCCACTCTTCAAAGAAGATCGGAAACGGATAGGTGGACAGCGACCGCATGGTGTGGTTGCCGCTGGCAAACGAAAATTTTGCACCGCAGGCAATGGAGCAGAACCTGCCGATCTTCAGTTTGTCCCCGTTGACGGGATAATGATACAGGACGTTGTTCCTTTCAAATTCCCGCGGGTCATGCGCGAAATCATTGTAGATCGTATAGTCGCCGACCTCGATATTGGGGCAGGTAATGACATTCTTCAGATAAACGGTCTGCGTATCCCCTGTGCGCGGATAAATTTTCGCTGTGTTCGGCATCATTCCCGCCCAATCCGTTCGTTTACCGGCCTCGAGGTGCAGAACAAAAGGATCCCGAGCGCCGCATTGAACCCCGTTGCGGCAAACACGCTGAACCGCTCGACAACGCCGAAGTATTGCGGCGGAACGAGCTTCATGCCGAATGCGCCGACGAGCATCATGCCGAGCGCGATTCCCGCACAAACGCCATAAGTCCGGCAGCTTCTGTCCTTTACGCCTGCGGCGATGATAACCGCCAGCGAAAGGATGGACAGCAGCACCACCAGGGCGGTGACCACCATGTGCATCACGTCCTGAAATGCGCCCGCATACCCGCTGTCGCTCAGCGGGAACATGCGATAGCCGACCGCGGAGATCCACTCCATGACGGCGAACAGACCGACGCCCGTTCTGAGCAATTTTGTCTTTTTCCCTTGCATGCCGATGCAAACGACGGTCACGCAGGCGACCTCGCATACATTGTAGAGCGCGCTGAGCTGATTCCACAGCGGGAGTGACGGCGCGTTTGCGGCGCTCAGATCGCTGACCGCCTGCGCCATCCAGCGATAGCCCGGGTAGGCAAGCGGAGAAAACACCACCGCCGCCGTGTACGAAAGGAAACTGACGATCCCCAACAGTCCCAGCTTCTGCACCAAGGTTCTTTTCATATGCTTTCCTCTGAATGTGTCATCCGTTTTCTTATATATGCAATACGTTTCCTCCGACCGTTTCCCTGCGGCCGGTTATGTTGTTCCTTCGCCGTCATGTCCCGTCATGCACCATGCGGAAAAACAGCCGCACATGATCCCGGAGTTTTTCCATGCACTCCGCTTCGCGCTCCGGCTGGCGGTCACAGATCCCGATCAGGGTGAGCACCGGCGACACATACAGCATGGCGAGCGCATCGGCGTCCGTTTCCCGGATCTCACCCGCAGCGATCAGGCCGCGAAAGATCCCTGCATGGTAGAAAAGCATCCGATCGACATAGCGCTTTGTATACAGTGCGGCCAACGCAGGCGAACGGAACTGTTCCAAGGTCATCATTCTGCGAAAGCGGCTGATCGTCGGCTCATGAAGGGAATACTCAAAAATCTGCCGTACCTTTTCGAACAGGGTCTCCTCGGAAACGTGCAAAAAGGCCGCCGTGTCCTGCGTTGCGTCCTGCACATGGATGGCGATCCTTTCCGTATCCGCCGCATACTGCGCCGCCGTTGCTTCCACGATGGCGTCGAAAATGGCTTGCTTGCCGGAAAAATGGTTGTAAAGCGACGGTGCCTTGATACCGACCGCCGCCGCGATCTCGCCGACGCTGACCGAATCATACCCCTGCGCGGAGAACAGCTCCAAGGCCTTTTCCAAAATTCTCTGCTTCGTATCTTCCTGTTTCATGCTTCCCTTTGCCTAACTAACATTCGTTAGTGTATTATATAAACTCATTCGCCATTTGTCAAGCGGAGAATGCTCGCTCCTTTCCTTGCAGGCATTGGGCGACCCGTAAAACGCCGACGCGCACAACGCTGTTTGCCGCCGCTACAGAACCATGAGCAACGTACCCGCGCCAATCAGCACACAGCCGATGAGCGACTTTGCGGTGAATTTCTCATGCAGGAAAACAAAAGCCAGCACCAGCGTAATGACAACGCTCAGCTTATCTACCGGAACGACCTTGGACGCGTCTCCAATCTGCAAAGCTTTATAATAGCACAGCCAGGACGCGCCGGTAGCAAGGCCCGAGAGGATCAGGAACAGCCAGCTTTTTCTGCCGATCTCCAAGATCCCGCTCTGCTCGTTTGTTACAAACACCATGCCCCACGCCATCACGAGGACCACAGCCGTCCGGATTGCGGTCGCAAGGTTTGACTGAACGCCGTTGATCCCAACCTTTGCCAGGATCGATGTGAGCGCCGCAAATACAGCGGACAACAACGCGAATAGTAACCACATAGTGTTATCGTCTCCACAACATCGCATGTACCTTTATGATAGCATTATAATAGAAACCCGTGTGTATTTCGACCCATACAACCAAACCCGCAAAGACCCGCTTCGCCTTGCTCCTCCTGCGGCCGCTGCACCGATCCGAGGATTCGGCACGGCTTGGGACAAAAAATCGGAGCAAGCATACCATGTTGCTTGCTCCAATATGGTCGAGGTGACTGGATTTGAACCAGCGGCCTTTTGGTCCCGAACCAAACGCGCTACCAAACTGCGCTACACCTCGTGGAGCCAATGAGCGGACTCGGACCGCTGACCTGCTGATTACGAATCAGCTGCTCTACCAACTGAGCTACATTGGCACTCGTACTCTCCAATTATATGAAAGAGTGCGCAAATTGTCAAGCTATTTCTTTTCGGATAATTGCGCCAAAGCATTTTTCAGCGCATCCGGCAGCGGCAGTCCGATTTTCGCGGCGTTCTCAAGAACGGATAAGCCTTCGTTGACAAGGTAAAACAGGCACACGGCTGCACGAAGCGCACCGTTTGTGCCCAGCACAAGCCGGTCGAGCATCGCTGCAAGTCCGACGATGAGAAACAGCGTGACCTTTCGAACCAGTCCGCGAAACCCGATCGCCGAGGACAGCTGCTTCTGCATCGCTGCGGCCGCGACGCCCGTGGCATAGTCCAAAATGACCGCCGCGAGCAGCGCCGTCAGAAGCACGTCCCACGGTCCGAACAGATAGGCTGCCACGCCGCCCGCCGCCGCCACTGCCGCGGACAGAAAGTCTTTGAATTGCATATGTTTGTCCCTCCTGTATTTCTGCTGCGTTCTCCGCTGCGCCACGGGCGATGCGGCTGCGGCGACCGCCGAAAGCGCCCCGTTCCCGTTCGGCCCCGCTTTCTGCTCCATTGTAGCAAGCCGCCGCCCTTTCGATCTCCGAGAAACGCATTCCGATAAACGAGAATCCTCCCCTCCGCTAAGGCGCAACAAACGCCCGAAGAGCTGGCTCCCCGGGCGTTTGTTCACGTTTCTTTCTTGTTTCCCCGCGTTATTGCGGTCTGCGGCGCTGCTGCGTCACCGTGCCGCTTCCGCTGCGCTTCCTTCCCGCATCTCCGGTGCTCCGGCGCGGTCTTGCGCCCTCTCCTGCCTCCATGCGTTGCGTCTGCTGCTGTGCGGGCCTGCGCTGCGCCTGTCCTTGCCGCGCGGTCTGTTGACGCTGCATCTGCGCTCTGCGGCGCTGCTGGCGAAGTCTCTTTTGTTTCTGTTTTCTTGCGGAAACGAGCGCCGAAATCACCGCAATGACGACCAGCAATCCCAGCAGAATCAAAACCGTCAGCAGTAAGGGGCTCATGCCCTTGGGCTTTGCCGCATCCCCCGCAGTCGGTTCCGTCAAAAGGCTCGCCGTCGCCGCGGCATCCGGCTGTCCGTCGCCATCCGCATCCGGATCCGCGGGCGCTGCAAGAACCGCGACTTCCAAAACATCCTTCGGCGCGGACAGATCCGTTGAAAAGATCTCTTTGCCGTTATAGCTGTAGGTCACGGTACCGAGGTACTGCCCCTGGCGGATCGGCGCGGAAAGCGAATCCGTCCACTCGACGTTCGCCGTGATGCCCACCGGATCGGTCTTGAGTTTTTCAAGCTCCGACGTGAGTACACGCATTGTCAGCCCCGATGGATTCACCGTAATCTCAAGCTGCCCGTTCTCGTTCAGATCCTCCGGACGGCCGCGCTCGACCGTGCAGAAAAACGTGCTTTGCAGACTGAGCTGATCGCCCGTCACGGTTGTGTACACGTTTTGGAACAAATCTTCAAAAATCCCCTTCGCCGTTGTGAAGCGTTGGAGCTGGTCGCCCTTTGTCTCAATGGAATCCCCGTAGAGGCACACGATAGCGCGCGCGCCGTCCTGCTCCGCAGCCGCGATGAGGCACGAGCCCGCTTTTGTCGTGAGTCCCGTTTTCACGCCGATGCAGTACGGATACGGGTAAGAGGCATATTGCGGGGCGTCCTCCGCCGTGAGCAGAAGGTTGGAATTGACAAGTTTCAGCTCCGTTGTGCGCACGTCGTTTGCAGGGACGTTGTACACCGCCGTTTTGACGATCTCGGCAAACGTCGGATTATTCAGCGCGTAAGCGGTGAGTTTTGCCATATCGCGCGCCGTGGTGTAATGCTCGTCGTGATTGACGCCGTTCGGATTCATGAAGTGGGAGTTCGTCATGCCGAGCTCCTGCGCCTTCGCGTTCATCATGGAGACAAAGTTCTCGATGGATCCGCTGACTGCGACCGCGATAGCGTCGGCCGCCTCATTGCCGGAGACCAGCATGAGTCCATAGAGCAGATCGCGCAGCGTCAGCGTTTCGCCCTGGACGAGTCCCATGAGCGAGCTGTTGGCTGTGTAGCCGTTTTTCAGCTCGTACAATCCCTTGATCTCTTCCCCGACGGTCACGTTTGCATCGAGATTGCCGTTCTCGATCGCGACGATACACGTCAGGATCTTCGTCGTACTTGCGGGGTAAAGCCGCTCGTCCGCGGCGCGTTCATAGATCGGGTTTGATGCAGCAAGGTCATTCCCGTCGATCACGATGATGTGCGGCGTGGCCACGCCGTCGTAGTTATAGTCCGCCAAAACCGCGGCAGGCGCCATGCACAAGAGCAGCACGCCCGCGAGCAGCAGGCGGACAAGGCGCAGGTTTCGTTTCATTTGCGTTCACTCCAAAGCATTCTATTCGAGCCTACAGTATACCAGTCATGCGAGGATTTGTACAGTTTTCGCTTTAAAAATCCAAAATTTTACGTTATACTATATGTAAATTCTATATGGAGGTTGATATTTATGAAAAAGTTTCGCTGTCCCGTCTGCGGCTATATCTGCGAAGGCGAAAATCCGCCCGCGTTCTGCCCCCAGTGCAAAGCGCCCGGTGAGAAATTCATCGAAGTGACCGACGAAGCAAAGGTGTATGCAGCAGAACACGTTGTCGGCGTGGCCGCAGGCTGCGATCCCGAGATCGTTGCGGGTCTGCGCCAGAACTTTGAGGGCGAGTGCTCCGAAGTCGGCATGTACCTTGCCATGAGCCGCGTTGCCGAGCGCGAGGGCTACCCGGAAGTCGCGGAAGCATTCAAGCGCTACGCCTTTGAAGAAGCGGAACACGCGGCAAAGTTCGCAGAGCTGCTTGGCGAAGTCCTGACGACCTCGACGAAGAAGAACCTCGAGCTTCGCGCGGAAGCGGAATACGGCGCATGTCTCGGAAAGACCGAGCTTGCAAAGCTCGCAAAGGCGCAGAACCTCGACGCGATCCATGACACCGTGCACGAAATGGCCCGTGATGAGGCTCGCCACGGCCACGGCTTTGAGGGTCTGCTGAAGCGCTACTTCGGCAAGTAAAAAATCCAGTAAAATCAAGGGTTTTCAAGGGAATCACTCTGAAAAGGGTGGTTCCCTTTTTTCATACATCAAACTTCAAGTGGTAAATCCATTGTAAATCAGTCCTACACTCTTTTTCTCTCCAACAGGAAAGTGGTAAATGATTTACCATTCTGCGAAAAGATAGTACCCTGAAAGTGCTGAAAAATCAAGCATTTTCAAGCATCTTAGAAAGATGCTTCCAGTTCCCAGCAGCATTCTATGGTGGTTTCCTCAAAATTGACTAATCTTTTCTGGTGGTGCTCTGATTGTGAAGCAGAGCACCACATTTTTCATATTCATGGATCAACCCACCATTTTCAGATACTTATACACAGTTGGTCTGCTCAGACCACAAATCCTTGCCAGTTCACTCACATTCATCTGATGCGCTACATATGAGGGATAATGCTTGTAGAAAATCGCAGGAATGTCATCCTTGGTGGTGTGGGGTCTGCCAATCCTGCGCCCTTTCTCCTTGGCATTCGCCATGCCAGACTTCACTCTGGCTCTGATGATGGAAAGCTCCAATTCTGCGAACACAGCAGACATCTGAATGAAGGCTTGGCTCATGGGATCAATGTCACCCTTGCGACAGTCAATGGTAAATGTACCAATGATGTTCAAAAGATGTATCAAAGACGCTTGAAAGATGCAGGAATTTCAAGGGTTTAGCGAATTTACTTGATCGAGAAGCCCCTGTGCAAAACCAAGCGAAGCGCAGGTTTTGATGAGATGGCCCGCGACGAGGCCCGCCACGGCCACGGCTTTGAGGGTCTGCTGAAGCGCTACTTCGGCAAATAATCCAGCCTGAAAGAAGCCTTTTTGAGAGGAAGCGGGAACAAAACCGCTTCCTCTTTTTCGTACAAGATCTGTGAAACGGAAAAGCGCGGAAATTTACATTATCATTGGGCTGTACCCGAATGAAACGGACCGGAAAAGGAGCGAGACGCGCGCTCGCATACAAAGAAAGGCGCGGCGATGACTTTACGGCAGGCGCTTTTGAAGTGCCGCAAGCGCCTTCTGAGACCGGGCGGCCTCTTCCGCCTTGTTTTCCCGGCGCATTCACCGTTTTGCATGAATCTTTCCGAGACGCAGCGCCGCCGCCAAAGGCAGTGCAGTCCGCCAAGATCTCTTTATCGAATCAACGCTCCCCCTTTTTTTCGCTGATCCTATCATGCCGTGCAGAAGATTTCAGCCGCTGAGCCCCGTCTCCCGTATACGATGGTTGAAAGCCCCCCGTTCGCTATGGTACAATACAGTATGCTAAATCAAATCGTCCGCACGGCATCTCTCCGTGCGAGATCCTGGAGGTACAGAATGAACAACAGCGAACTGGCGCGCTACATTGACCATACCCTGCTCAAAGCCAACGCAACAAAGGAAGCGATCCTCGCGACCTGCGAAGAGGCGAAGGCGTACCATACGGCGTCCGTCTGCGTGAACGGCTGCTGGGCAAAGACCGTGCATGAGGCGCTCGCTGGCACAGGCATCAAAACCTGCTGCGTCGTCGGCTTCCCTCTCGGCGCAATGTCCACGGCGGCAAAAGCCTTCGAGACCGCTGAAGCCGTGAAGGACGGCGCGGAAGAGATCGATATGGTCATCAACATCGGCTATCTCAAGGGCGGCATGACGCAGGAAGCGCAGGACGATATTGCAGCCGTGGTCAAGGCGGCGCATGCGGGCGGCGCGATCGTCAAGGTCATCATCGAGACCTGCCTGCTCACCGAAGAGGAAAAGGTCCTCGCTTGCGAGCTGTCCAAGGCGGCAGGCGCAGATTTTGTAAAGACCTCGACGGGCTTTTCCACGGCCGGCGCAACGACGCAGGACATCGCGCTCATGCGCAAGACCGTCGGTCCGGAGCTGGGCGTCAAAGCGGCAGGCGGCGTGCGCACGCGTGAAACGGCGGAAGCCATGATCGCCGCAGGCGCGACCCGCATCGGCGCAAGCTCCAGCCGCGCGATCCTCGAGGGCTGACGCGGCCGTCAAAACTTGCAAAGTGGGGAATCCGAACCCGTTTCGGAAGTAAAAATGAGGGATTTGACCAGGGTCAAGTCCCTTTTTTCTACATTTTGGTCCAACATTAACAAATTATCCATATTTTATTTACAATATGCTGCAAGACTTTCTCCCCCCTACCTGTGGTACACTATGTATGTGAAATAGTAGGGGCAGTGTGTCCCGTGAAGGATCTTTCGGACGCCTCTTTAGAAGGACCGGATGAAGGAGAAGACAACAATGGAGGAAAACAACAGAACTTACGGCGAATCCCGACACGCGGAAACGGATGGCAGAGAGTCCTACGCGGCAGCCGGCCGGACGGGGCGCATCCCGCGGCAGCAGGACGACCCGCGCTACGCCCAGCAGTACGGACAAGCAGCGCAGTACGGTGAGCAGCAGTACGCGCAGGATCCCCGCTATGTCCAGCAGTACGGGCAGGCGCCGCAGTACGGCGAGCAGCAGTACGCGCAGGATCCCCGCTACGCCCAGCAGTACGGCGCATCCCACCAGTATACGCATTCCTACGGCGGTTATGGAACGGCACAGGCCGGATATCCGCAGCAGCGCCGGGCAGACGCCGTCGAGACGCAGGGCTACACGGGCAGCTACCGCCGTCCCGAACAGAGCGCGCCGCGTGCGGACGAAACGAACCGCATGAGACGCCCGCGTTCCTATGACGAAGAATCCTACGACGAGACGGAGGGCGAGCCGCGCAGCCGGCATCGCCGCCACGATGCGGCGCAGGACGAGACGGAGCACGAACCGCGCAGGCGGCGCAAGCCGCGCTATGACGACGAGGAATCGTACGATGAGGAAACGCGCAGCGAAGACGATTCCCTGCTCTCCGACGGCGAAGCGTTCGCGTCGGACGACGAACCCGGCGACAGCGCCCTTGTCCGCCGCATTCGCGCCATCCGCAGAGCCATGGCCGACGTACCGTCGCGCACGCTGCTGCTCATTGGCGGCGGCATTACGCTTGTGCTCATCGCGGTGATCCTTGTCGTGGTGCTGATCCCGAAGGAGCCTGCAACGCCGCCCGTCGTCGCGGCCAGCGAGACCCCCGTCATTACCAGCACGCCCACGCCGACGCCCACGCCCACGCCCACGGTGGCGCCCACCCCGCATCCGTGCGCAACGCCGCTCAATTTCGGTATGACGGCGGACATCGTGGCGGAGATCCAGCAGCGGCTCATCGACCTCGGCTATATGAATTACCCGGTCGTTGACGGCGTGGAACAGGTCACCACCGTATACGGTTCCAAGACAAAGAACGCCATCCGCACCTTCCAGATCAAAAACAACCTGGAATCCGACGGACAATGCGGCGTCTCGACCTACGATCTGCTCATGTCGGATCAGGCGAAAGGATATTTCATCTCGCGCAACGACGAGGGCGACATGGTCACAAAAATGCAGGAGCGTCTCATCCAGCTCGGGTATCTCAAAACGGCCGCGACCGGCTACTGCGGCGAAAGTACCGTGCTTGCCGTGCAGAAATTCCAGCAGAAAAACGGACTTGATGCAGACGGCAAAGCGGGGCAGCAGACGCTGAAGCTCCTCTACAGCGACCAGGCGATCGCCGCAGACGGCACAGCAGCGGGCTCGGCAGCGTCCCCGTCCACACCGGGCGGCACTGCGACGCCGGGCATGACCGTTTCAACAGCGACGCCCGCACAGAGCACGGCAACGCCGAATCCGTAACGCGCAGCGGCACGGGATGAACGACAGACAAAAAAACGGACAGTCAGAGGCGGTTTGTCAAGGTGGGTTCAACCATCAATCTAAACATAAAGCACAGTCACTTTTTTGTATGACTGCGCTTTTTCCGGTTCTTCAGTAGGTAAGTGATGAATAGAGCATTCATGCGCAAACTCCGATGATAAAGGATGCTGTCGTCGATGAAAGGAGTATTCGTGCGCTTTTCCGAAATAAACAGTGATCACGTAGCCGTCCATCAGGCAACCGATAAGAGATGGAGGGAAACGCAAAACGGTTTCTTTCCATCCCAGTCTTTTCAGTCGTCAATTCTCTTGATCGACAGCGAGGTCGGAGAGTCGCAGGAAAATCCACTCTTCGGCGTTACCCTCCCAGTATTTTACCTCCTGCGATTCCTCCTGCGACTCCGAATAACCAAACGGGTCCTCATCGTCAATGACTGGAAGACGTTGCGGACAGATTGCAAGCACGATCCCGTCGTATTCCGCCGGAACCTTGATGAGATATGTAAACGTGCCATGCCCAACACGATCGACCTGTTCGTGTGTCTTGTCCAGTCCCGTGTAGACATAATCGTCCCATTCCACGCTCATAATCTCGCTGTACCATATGAAAACCTGCTTTCCGTCGACCGTGATCACGCAGGGTTCTCCTTCAAAGCTGACCGTCTGTCCGTCCTCGGCATAGAGATCCTTATTCGGAAGCTCCAAACCCGTATAATAATCATATGCGTCATAGCTCCTTGTACGGAAAACGTATCCGAAGCTGCTCGTTTCCTTCGTATTATAAGAAAAGGAAATATTGCCGGTTTCCGCAAACGAGACACGATAGATCACATATCCTTCTTCTGCCGCCTCTCGTGTGATCGTCGGACGGGTAAGCGAAGCTGTTATCGGTAGATACTGTGCTTCGGCGGCATCGGTGTACTGTGTCGTCCCGAGCTCCATCGCCTCCGGCTCGCTGAACTCCCATCCCATCAGCTCGCCGAAAGGAGGCACAGGCGTAGGCGTCGGGACTTCGGTCGGTTCGGGCGTAGCCGGTGCTTCGGTTGCGGCAGCTATTGGGACAGATATAGTTTGTCCCCCGTCGCAGGCTGCAAGCGACAGCAGCAAGAACGCCAACAAGAACGCCAAAAGGATAGTAGTAGTCTTCTTCATTGTGTTTTCCTTCATAGAAATAAAAAGTGTGTAGCCCAAGGGAGCTACACACCGAAAAACGCATAACTCCGCTTGTCGCTACACAAACCTTTGACTCCATGATCCTCTCTTGGATGTCAAATGGAGGATGCGTTTTTGCCATAAGCAAAAGACGCACCCAAAAGGGCTCATGGAATATTCGGTTCGTGTAGCGTTCTTATCATATCATAAAGGAATTCGCATTTCAATATTTGATATAGATTTGCTTCGTTTTCTCGTGAAAAAGTGAGGAAGAATGTCGCACAGCGTTGATTTGTCGCATGGTTTAGCAAGCAGGGCATTTGTCCGGACAAATGTCAAAAGCCGAGGTCGAATTGCCTCAGCTTTTTGCTTCAAGGGACACCCCTGACCCCGTGATCGTTAGGATCACGCTATACTTTCCAGTCGACTGGAAATAGAAAGCGACAACTGAAAGCGCACGTCCCGACGCAGGCGGGTATCACCACCGTAAGGTGGTGTATAAGTGCGCCCTTACGAAAAAGGCTTCCCCTTGAGGGGAAGCTGTCACCGTAGGTGACTGATGAGGTGGACACGCTAAAAGCGATAGCTTTTGCGGTTTGAATTAACGCATCGCTTTACACCTCATCCGCCTAACGGCACCTTCTCCTCAAGGAGAAGGCAAGAATCATTAGTCGCTGATTTACACGATCCCAAAAGATCGGGCAGCCGTGCGTGGCTGCCCTTCATGATTTCGTTTTACCTGCCGAGAGAGAAGCTCCTTTCCGATCGCTGCCATCGTTCCAAATTACCGCAGAAAGATCATGCCACAGCTAATCAATAGTAGTGTTTGAAAAACACCCTTACCAGAGTAGCTCTTCCCTGTCCGTTTTTTTCTACACAGCGATCCGGCCGATGTTCGGGCGCACGCAGCGACTATCGTATTGAAAAGGGAGTATCCGGCATGGTTTTGCAAGAAGCGACCGTCCTTCACCTCAACAGCGGCGCCGCAATGCCGCGTATCGGCTTCGGCACTTGGGATCTTCGGGGAAAGGCCTGCACGTCTGCGGTCGCAGAGGCGATCTCTGCCGGCTATCGTCTCATCGATACCGCGATCATGTATGAAAATGAGGCGGAAACGGGCGAAGGTGTGCGCGAAAGCGGACTAACGCGGGAAAGCCTCTTTCTCACGACCAAACTTGACGGGGCCTGCAACGGCTACGGCAAGGACCTGTCGGCGATCGAACGGAGTTTGCAGCGCATGAAGCTCGACTATCTGGATCTTGTGCTGATCCACGAGCCGTATTCACATGCGGCGGAGATGTATCGCGCCTTGGCCGAGTCCCATGAAGCGGGACTTATCCGTTCGATCGGCGTTTCAAATTTTAACCGGCGAAGGTATGACCTGTTTCTTTCCGAATGCGGCCTTATCCCCGCCGTGAATCAGATCGAGTCGCATGTGTTCTATGCGCAGCTCCCGTTCGTCCGGCATATGGCGGAGACAGGTACCGCCGCGCAGGCCTGGGGACCGCTCGCGCAGGGCAAGCATGAGATCTTCCGAAACCCTCTTCTCTGCGCCATCGGAGAAAGGCACGGCAAGACCGCGGCGCAGGTCGCTCTGCGTTTCCTGCTGCAAAGCGGTGTCGCGATCGTTCCGAAGACCGCAGACCCGATCCGGATGCGGCAGAATCTCGACGTGCTGGACTTTGCGCTGACCGACGATGAGCTGGCCGCGCTCCGCGAGCTCGACGAGGGGCGATCGCTGTCGGACTGGACGTCCCGCTGGGCGTGACCGCCAACGTTTCTCTGCGGCCAAGCTGGCGTCTCCACGTTCTCGGACGAAGCATTCGCCCGCTCGAAAACGTCGGGATGCTTTCTTTTTATTTTGCGGCGAGCCGTTTCCTGCGCAGATGCAGCCTTGCGGCAAGATACCCGGTGAGCGCGCCCGCGAGATTCAGGATCACATCGTCGATGTCGCAGCTTCCGCACCGCAGAATGAGCTGTGCGGCCTCGACCGCGAGCAGCAGCAGCGTTTGCAAGAGCACGAATCGCCACGTCCGCCGCATGGACGGGTACAGCAGCGGAAGCATTGCCCCCATCGGCAGAAACAGCAGGAAATTCCCGATAAGGTTGACGAGCGCGATCGCGACGACGCGGCCGTTTTTCAGCGCGCGCAGATAGCGCCGCACCGTTGCGAGCGGCACAAGACTGATCCGCCCTGCCTCCAGATAGTCGTCCCAAGCGCCGAGCGCATCGCCCGCGCGTCGGAAAAAGAGCAGGTACAGCAGCAGCAAAACATAAAAGAAAAAGAGCAGCCGAACAAACGGCCGTGCGCGTTCTGCACTTTCGGCCGTATCGGGTGCTCTCCGTTGTTCCGTCGTGTCCTCCATGGATCCCATCATAGCGCCGGATCACGTCTGCCGCAAGCGAAAGCTTTGTCGAAACGGAAGCGTCCGCGCCGTATCCCGGCAAAACGCGCCGTTCGTCCGCTGTCAGCGGGCCGTCCCCCACGCCGCCGCGATTTCCATCAGTTCGCGGCATAGCGCTCGCGTGCGCTCAAAATTCTCCGTTTTTCCCAGCGTGCGTTCGTTCATATAGAGCTTGCGGTTGATCTCGATCATCACAGAGATCACGCGTTTCTCTTTGCCGTAATAGCAGAGCGGCGTAATGGCGCCGCTGTACGGCGTATTGACCCGCACATGCAGTCCGGCGTTTCTGACATGCTCCACCATCGCATCCCGAAGGTCCTTTGGCGTGTGGAACGCGTCCGTGCCGATGCAGACATCCGGCCGGTCGAACAGGCACTTCAGCCGCGGCGGATACCAGGAATGGAAAGAATGTCCGTCGAGGATCGTACAGCGCCCCGTTGTTTCGAGCGCGTGGGCGACCGCCGCCGTAAGCCGCGCATGATGCGGGTCGTAATAGCTGTCAAGGATGTGCTGTCTGAGCGCGGGATCGTTCTTGCGGAGCTGCTTCCCGAAGCTCGTGCGGACATACATGAGCCCCTGTCCCTGCTTTGCGCAGGGTTCATCCGCGTCGTTCCGAAAGCGCTCCACATCACACACGAGCCGGCTCACCGGCGCGACCACGCGCACAGGGAAGCGTTCGCCGTCCTCATACAACTCGTCGCAGAAAGTGTCCGTCATGCGCCGCTGCTCTGCAAAAAGCGCCGCGTCCGAAAGCAGGAACGTTTTACGTTCCTCCTCCGGAATGTACAGACTGCTGTGCGGGATATGCACGACAAAATGCGGATATGGATTCTCCATGGCCTTCCCTCCTGCCCTGCCGCGCTGCTTTTAGACCCTGCGGAACGTGATCCGCCAGTGCATGCCCGTGCCGACGCTGTAAGCGCGCGCAAAGCTACCCTGATTGATCGCTACCGCCATGCGATAGAGCGAGTTGACGTATACAAGCGCCTCGCCGATGTGGACGTCTGCAAAGGAATGTCCGTAGGTGATGCGGTTTTTATAGACCAGAATGCCGTTGTTCTCGATCGTGACCTCAACCTCATCACCGAAGCCCACGCCGATCTGCTCGAAGGTCTCGCGCGGGATGTTCGTCCAAAGGCTGCCGAAGCGCACGTCCAGAATGTCCACGCATCCGCTCACGCAATCCTCCGCCGTTTCCACCGTTCCCGTCGGAAGCTCCAGCAGACCTTCCACGGGCAGTTCCGGCCCGATCTCCTCAAAGGTGATGACGCCCGCGGCGAGCTTTGCGCCCGTGTTTGCGTACACATCGCGGCCATGGAAGGTGTAGGAATGCTGCGTATCCTTGCGGCGGTGCCGGGTTTCGTCGATCTCGCGCACCGCATCGATGCCGATAAAGCGTTTGATATGCGTGAGCGTTCCGTTGTCGGGCGTTACGATGTACTGCCCTGCGCTCGTCTTTGCAACGACGCTCTTTCTGTCGCTGCCCACGCCCGGATCAACGACGGAAACGAACACCGTTCCCTCCGCCCAGTATTCAACGGACTGGAACAGACGGTAGGACGCCTCGAACACGTTGTAGGGCGTGATGTCATGCGTCAGATTGTAGAGCCGCAGCGTCGGGTCGATGGCGAGCGCAACGCCGTACATAGCGGCGACCGCGCCGTCAACAAGACCGAAATCACTTTGGAACACAAGGATCTTCTTTGCTTTTTCCTGCATTGTCGTTCTCCTTTATCCGTTTTCTTCCCGCTTCAGTTGCGCGGTATTTTCTCATCCAGATTGCCCGTGTTGTAGATCGGATCGTCGAGGGTCGGCACGGTCTCCGAGTACCCGAAAAGCAGCGCGTCCGGCCAGGGCCGCTGGCTGCTGATCCTGCCGTTGCCGCCCTTTTTATGCTGGTTCAGGTTCTCGCCCATGAAAACGATCCCTGCGGAAATGCCGCCGTCCATGTTGTACGCCACGGTGCAGCCCTCGTTCACAAACATTTCGGCATACTCCAAAAGCGTGACGCCGATGCTGTACTCCTTTTGCCGTCCGTCCACAACGATCGCGACATAGTGCCCCGGTTCGATCATGCCGAGACCCGCCCTCGGATTCATGAATCTGACGCTGTGCTTGCTGCACTCCTCCTGCGCGACCGCGCCGTCCCGTACAAGCGCAGGACCGAAGCCGAAGGTGTTCTGTACGCCGTCCTCCAGGATCGTATCCGCCGAGACCCCGCGCTCATAAATGCGCAGCGTCATATCCGGGCAGATCGCGAGCGTCGGCTGTGCTTTTCCCTTGGCGTACACCTTGCCGTTGCGGATGAGCACGCCTTTCAGTCCCTTTTCGCTGTTGATCAGGTTATCGCCCGTGATGGCCAGCACGGCGCGATAGGTGCGCGCAAGCTTCCACGGCGCGATCTTTGCAGAGCCGCGCTCGTCAAAATAGCCGAACCCCGGCCGGAATGCATCCACGTTCCGCATCCGGATATGCGCGATATACCACACAAGCGGCGCTTCCGGTTTTTCATGTCGGTCGATGATGACCGACAGATCCTCCGAGCGGTATTCCCAATGCCCGTTTTCCTCTTCCCAGACGACCTGCTCGTCGCTGCCGTCGCTCCTTGCAAAGTACTCTTCCCAGGGGTGCGGCGTCGTCTCCGGCGCAGGCTCTACCGTTTCCTGCTCCATATCAGGCGCCGGCGTTTGCACGGGCGTGGGCGCAAGCGTTGGCTCCGCAGTGATCTGCGCAGCGTCCCGTTCTCCGGGAAGCAGATAGTACAGCACGGCTGCGATCACGAGCATCAGCAGCAGCGGCAATATGCAGAACAGCCGCGTCGGCTTTTTCCCGCTGCGCCGAACGGTCGCAAGAATTCTCCAAGCGGCAAGGAACAGCGTCGCAAGCAGTCCGATCCCCGCGGCCACGGCGGGCAGAAGCCATGTACGGCCGCGCTCTGGCGTTTGCTGCATATCCGGCACGGCTGCGGCTGCGGGCTCTGCCGCAGGCTCCTGCGTCGGCTTCGGCGTAGGTTCCGGCGTTGCTTCCGGCGTCGGGACCGGGGACGGTGTGGGAAGCGCCGCGCCCACGTTTGTGAGACTTGACGGATCGATATGCTCAAACAGATCGTTCTTTGCGCTGTCCTCCCCGACCTCCGTATACACGAGCCGGTACGCGCTGTCCGTCGTATGCTTATGGTAAGTGCCGAGATAGGCATAGTCCAGCAGCCGCTCTTCCGCGACTTCACGGCCAGTTTTGCCGTCAAAGCTGCAAAGCGGTTCGTCGATCGGAAGCAGCGTTGCGCCGGCCGTATCTGCGGTACAGTGCTCATAGAGCTTTTTGACCTGCCACGGGCCGTAGAGCTTCAGCGATTTCGGGCCGCGCTTCGGATGCGCCGCTTCCTCGATCGCAGCCTCGACGATAGCGGCCGTACAGGCGTGCATGGCCTCCTCCTCTTCGCCCTCCGCAGCGTGCGTGACGATCACCTCGGGCCGATAACGCCGGATCACGTCAACCAGTTCCTTGACGATCACGCTCTGCCGCCAGTAAGACTCCGCTTCCTTTTGATATTCCCGGGAAAGCAGCCGGTATTCCCGCCCGATGAACACGGGCGCGGCCTTCTGCCCTGCCGCGGCCGCCGCCTGCATGGCGTTTTCCGTGGCAAGCCGGTTCTTGCTGGACAGGAACACGCTCACCGTGTGCAGGCACCGTTCCGCGTCATACATGGGCGCAATGCCGGAAAAATACAGCTGCTCATCGCCCGTATGCGCGGCAATGATCAAAAGATCCGCCTTTTCGATCTCCTCGGGGTTACCGACCGCGGCGGCCTCCTCCGCGTCATAGAAACGGAATCCCGACAGCTCATACGCTTTCAGCGCCTTCAGCTGCACCTGTTTGCAGCCGGACACCGGCGTCAGATAGGAGGTCAGCGGGCCGTTCTCCAGCGTTTCCTCCGTCAAGATCTCTCCCGCGCCGTCAAGCTGCTTGATCTGCACCTTTTCCGGCGATTCGTACCATGAGAGCCGCAGCAGCGCGGCGCCTTCCGGGACGAACAGCGTAATGTCATAGCGCGCCTTGACCCGAATGCGGCTGTTCGGATCGTCGTCCGTGATACGCCACGACACGTCGCCCTCTTCGCTCATGTATTCGGGCAGCGTCACAAACGCGGCCATGTCCTCCGGCGGCGTTTCGGACGACGGTTCCGCAGGCGCGGGTGTTTCTGCAAGCACTGCGTCCGGCGTCGGGTCAGCCTCTGCCAATACGGCGGCGGGCAGACCTCCGACCAATAACAGAATACAGAGCGCCAATACGGCAAATCGATTCGCTTTTTTCATATCCTACCTATCCTTACGTTTGGTAAAGACCGCCGCCCGATGGCGCTGGTCATTCACGCGGTTTCTTTTCATCCAGGTTTCCCGTATTATAAATCGGATCGTCTTCTGTCGGCACCAGCTCGGAATATCCGAACAGCAGCGCGTCCGCCCAGGAGCGCTGTCCGCTGCGTTTCTTGCTGCGGCTGTCCTTGTGCTGGTTCAGGTTCTCGCCCATGAACAGCATGCCCGAGGAAACGCCGCCGTCCATGTTATAAGCGACCGTGCAGCCCTCGTTCACGAACATCTCGGCATACTCCAAGAGCGTAACGCCAACGCTGTACTCCGCTTGCCGGCCGTCCACGACGATCGCCACGTAGTATCCCGGCTCGACCATACCGATGCCCGCACGCGGGTTCTTGTTTCTCACGCGGTGGCGGCAGCATTCCTCTTCCGCGACCTGTCCGTCGCGAACAAGCACCGGACCGAAGCCGAAGGTGTTCTGTACGCCGTCCTCCAGAATGGTGTCCGGCGGGGTGTTGCGTTCATAGATGCGCAGCGTCATATCGGGGCAGAGCGCGAGCGTCGGCTGATCGTTGCCGTCCGCGTACAGCCTGCCGTTGCGGATGAGCCGCCCCTTTCGATTCATTTCGCCGTTGACCAGATTGTCACCCGTGATCGCGAGCACGGCGCACGCTCTGCGCGCAAGCCGCCACGGCTTCAGTCTGTGTTTCCCGTTGTCAACCGGACTTCCGAAGCCCGGTCGGAACGCATCCACTCCGCGCATCCGAATGTGCGCGATGTACCAGACGAGCGGAACGCTTTCATCCGTGTGCCTGTCGATCAGGACGGACAGCGTGTCCGAGCGGTATTCCCATCTTCCGTTTTCTTCATCGACAAGGACGACCTCCTCCGGATCGCCCGGCTGCCGAAAATAGGGTGTCCACGCATCCTCCGGTTCGGGTTCGGGTTCCGGCGTCGGCTCCGCCGTGGCTGCGAGCGTAGGCGCAGGCGTTGCCTCCGGCTCTGCCGTCTTCGCGGGAAGGTCTGTCAGCAGCAGCGCCGCGGCAAGCAAAGCTCCTGCGGCAAGCGGGATCGCGCTTCTCAGCAGCGTCCCGGTCGTTCCGTGTTGCTCCGTCCATGCCCTCCGCTTGCAGAAATAGAGCGCGGCAGCAGTCGCGATGCCGAGCGCCAGACAGCCGACCGCAGGATACAGTCCGGGATGCTGCGGTTCGTCAGACGTCTCCGCGGCAGCGGCCGCATCGGGCGCGGTCACTGTATCGGGCAACGCCGTCGGCTCCGGTGTGGGGATCGGCGTCGGCGCTATGGTCGGTGCAGGCAGCCCGGCGTTTGAAAGCGTCTCGGCCGGAATATGCTCAAAGAGATCGTTCTTTCCGCTGTCCTCTCCGACTGCGGAGAACGCAAGCGTAAATGCGTTTTCCTGCGGTGCATGCGGCCTGTACAGCGCAATGGTCGAGCACGCCGCAAGCGCCTTCTCGGCGCATTCGAGTGCAGTCCTTTCCTCAAACAGCTGCAGCGGCATGTCGTAAGTCAATCGGACCGTGGGTTGCTGCGCGCCGTCCGCTGCCGCCGTCCATGCGCAGGTACAGCTTCTGCACCGTATGCGCGGCGAGCGCGTTTCTTCTGCCGGACTCCCTTTCCGGATTCGCGGCCCAATCAACGGCCTGCTGCACGATCCCGGCAGTGTAGACGCGCATGGCGTCTCCGCCTTCGCCGTCGATATCCGTGCCGTGCGTGATGACGACTGCCGGCCTGTACTGCCGCAATACCTTCACAAGAAAGCTCCGCACCGCTTCATCTTTCCAGACCCTGCGCGCCTCGTTCGCGTATTCCTCCGACAGATGAACGTTCTTCCCGCAGTAAAATACCGGCGCGATCCGGCTGTTGAACGCCGCGGCGGTACGGAGCGACTCCTGCTCGGCCTTTCGGTTCTGATCTGAGAGCAGCACGGTCACGACCCGAAGCTGTCGCTCCGCAAGCGTCGGAAGCAGCCCGGAAAAGCAGGTGAGCTCATCCCCCGCATGTGCGGCGATCAGCATGACGTCCACGGGCGCGGGTTCCTCCCAGACCGTGGCGTTTTCAGCTTCCTCCGCTGTCAAAAAGCGATATTCCGAGAGAGCGAAGCCCTCCTCGGATGTCAGCCGCAGCTCGGCAGTGTGAGCATTCAGCGGCACAAGCGTTTCCAACGCGCCACCCGTCGTGACGGTTTCGATCGCATCCCCGCTCGCTGTGAGCTGTGTGACCGACACGCTTTTCGGCGGCGTGTACCAGACGAGCAGCAGCGCGGCCGCCTTGTCCTCCGGACGAAGCGTCAGCGTCTCCTCCGCGGGAATATGAACGCGGCTGTTTTCATCGCCGTCCGTGAGTCGCCACGCGAAGTCTTCCAACCCCTCCGGAAGCGCCGCCGTGCCGTTTGAAATCGTTTCCCCGTCATCGGCACGAGAGCCCGCCGGAATCAAAAGCAGGAAAATAGACAGCAAAAGCGCCGCGCGTCTCAGGTGGGTCGTCATACTTTTGTCCTCCTTTCACGGCGCCGACTGCGCCGCGGAGCATAAAGTGTTTGCCTGTATCGCGAATGCGGTGCCGCGTTACAGCCTTACCTCAGTGTAGGAGTGTCCCGTATAGGGCAAAAATACATTCAGGATGTCCGCCGTCGCGATCCCGAGGCTCGATGTGTTCTCGCAGGGATGACAGCCAAGGCAGGGTGCGGAAAGCAGCTCGCGATCGATAAGCAGCCGCACGCGCCGCTCCGTGTCAAACAGCAATCCCATCACGGATACCGCGCCGGGCCGAATATGAAGGAACTCCCACATATGCTCCGCATCCGCAAACGACAGCCGCGCGGAACCGATCTGCTTGGACAGATCCTTTGTGCGGAACGGCTTTTCACCCGGCATGAGCAGCAGATAGAACGCCGTTTTCTGTGCGTTGGTAAGAAACAGATTCTTACACATCTCCGTGCCGAGCAGACGGTCGACATTTTTGCAGTCCGCGATCGTCGCCGCGGGCGCGTGATCGACGCGCGTAAACGGGATATGCAGGCGCTCAAGGGTTTGATATACAAGGCGCTCCGTTTCGCTCCGTTCGAAAAGCCGGTCAGGCGCGCCGGAATACAGGGTCTGATCTATGAAAAACTCGTTTTGCGATTCCATATTTTCTTTGAAACTTCTCCTTGGCCGAGCCTGTATCCGCCCGCATGAAATACCGCGCGCACTTCCGCAGGCGCCGGGCAGACGAATCTTTTCTTATTATCGCATAAAATCCGACAAATGGAAAGCAAAACAAGTTTGAAATGGGCTCCTTACACAAGAAAGCACCGATCGACGCCTACGTTTATGTACAGCGCTTCATTCCGGGATTGCAAAGCATACGTCGCTGACCGCCGCGCCATGCGGCCGAGCGCCGCCCGTTGCACGGGCGGCGCTCGCAATTTGTTCCGCTGTTCGGCAGTCTTCAGTTTCTGAGGCTGTGGATCGGCGCGGGGATCCGTCCGCCGCGCGCGATGAAGTCCGCGCTGCCGCACGGGTTCACACGCATGATGGGTGCGGTTCCGAGCAGCCCGCCGAACTCGACCGAGTCGCCCACGGTCTTGCCCGGCACGGGGATGATGCGCACTGCGGTCGTTTTCTGGTTGATCATGCCGATGGCGGCCTCGTCCGCAATGATCGCAGCAATGGTGGACGCTTCCGTATCGCCGGGAATCGCGACCATATCGATGCCCACGGAGCAAACGCAGGTCATGGCCTCGAGCTTTTCGAGCGAGAGCGCCCCGTTCCTTGCCGCCGCGATCATGCCCGCATCCTCGCTGACCGGAATGAACGCGCCAGACAGTCCGCCGACATGCCCGGACGCCATGACGCCGCCCTTTTTCACCGCGTCGTTCAGCAGTGCAAGCGCGGCGGTCGTGCCTGGCGCACCCGCCTGTTCAAGGCCCATCTCTTCCAGAATATACGCCACGGAATCGCCCACCGCGGGCGTGGGTGCAAGCGACAGATCGACGATGCCGAACGGAACGCCGAGACGTTCCGCCGCCTCGCGCGCCACGAGCTGTCCCATGCGCGTGATGCGGAATGCGGTCTTTTTGATCGTATCCGCAACCACGTCAAACGATGCGCCGCGCACCTGCTCCAGCGCGCTCTTGACCACGCCGGGGCCGGACACGCCGACATTGATGCAGCACTCCGGCTCGCCCGCGCCGTGGAACGCGCCCGCCATGAACGGATTGTCCTCCACGGCGTTTGCAAACACAACGAGCTTTGCACAGCCGAGGCCGTCCTGCTCCGCGGTGCGCGCGGCAGTCGCTTTGACCGTCTCGCCCATCCAACGGACGGCGTCCATGTTGATGCCGGCGCGCGTGGACGCGACGTTGACCGAGCTGCACACGCGGTTCGTCACGGCAAGCGCCTCCGGAATGCAGGCAATGAGCCGCTCGTCCGCGCGGGTCATGCCCTTCTGCACCAGCGCGGAAAACCCTCCCACAAAATTCACGCCAAGCTCCTCGCCCACGCGATCGAGCGTTTTTGCAAAGACGACGTAATCCGTCGTGCGGGACGCAGCCGCGATCTCCGCGATCGGCGTAACGCTGATGCGTTTGTTCACGATCGGGATGCCGAACTCGGTCTCGATCTGCTCTCCGGTTTTGACGAGCTTCCCCGCAAGGCGCATGATCTTGTCGTAGATCTTTTGGCATGCGGTCTGCGCATCGCCATCCGCGCAGTCCATGAGCGAAATGCCCATTGTGATCGTGCGGATGTCGAGGTGCTGCTGCTCGATCATTCGGATCGTTTCAAGAATTTCCGTTTGATTCAGCATGTCAGTTCACCGAATGCATGGCGTTGAAAATGTCCTCATGCTGGATACGGATGGACAGCGCCATTTCCTCTCCGAGTCGGTTCAGCGCGTCGCGCAGTACGGTAAACTCCGCCGTGCAGCCCTGCACGTCCACAAGCATGACCATGGTAAAGTATTCGTTCATGACCGTCTGACTGATGTCGAGCACATTCACGCCGTATTCCGCAAGCAGCGTGGCGACGCGCGCAATGATCCCCACGCGGTCGTGTCCTACGACGGTTACAATGGCTTTTTTCATATTGTATCCTCCGCAATCTGGCTTTGCTTTGTAAGCATACCACAAAAACGCTTGCTTGTTGAGCGCTTTTTTGTTAGCATAGTAAAAGATAGGGGAACGGTGTCGAATGCGTCCTGTTCGGGTGCGTCCGCCGATTCCCGTTCCAGTTTCGAAATAGGGAAAGGCGCTGCATCTCTTCCAGTGACCATTCTGGATCGCGACCGGGCGGGGCTGCCCGTTTCCATCGATGAACCCGAATATCCCGTCATCAATGAAATCATCGCCCGTGCGCACCGTATCTGCGCGGGCATGAACACTGGTTATTGTCCGCCCGACCGCGTGCGTTCGCTGTTTGCAGAACTCACAGAAACGGAGCCCGACGAAACGCTTCGCATCTGTCCGCCGCTGCATGTCGGTTTCGGAAAAAACCTCCGTGTGGGCAAAAACGTGTTTTTCAATACCGGCTGCACGATCATGGATCGCAGCGGCGTCACCATTGGAGACGACACCTTTCTCGGCCCGAACGTCAGCCTCATTACAACGAACCACGGCCTTGCCCCGTCGGAACGGCGTTCGACCATATCCAAGCCCATCGTCCTCGGCAAAAACGTTTGGATCGGCGCGGGCGCGATCGTTCTGCCCGGCGTGACGATCGGGGACAACAGCGTCGTCGGCGCAGGTGCGGTCGTAACGCGCAACATCCCGGCAAATACCGTTGCGACGGGCAACCCCGCGCGCGTTCTCCACTCGCTGTGACCCGTTTCCCGTTTTAGCGGCGGCCCCATCGTCCTTTCTTTGGAGTATTCCGTATGACCCAGCTGCCCGAAGCCTTTCTCCGCCGTATGCACCGTCAGCTCGGCGACCCCGGCTATGCCGATTATCTTTCCGCCATGGTGCGGACGCGTCCCCGTGCTCTGCGCGTCAACACGCTGAAAACAGACGTTGCGGCGTTTCTTTCGCTTGCGGATGCAGCGCTTTCGCCCGACGAGATCGTACCGGAGGGCTTTTTCGTTCCGGAGGACTTCCCGGTCGGAACGAATCCCCTGCATGCTGCGGGCCTATTCTATATGCAGGAACCGTCCGCGCAGTTTCCGGCGGCGCTGCTCTGCGCAAAACCGCATGAAACGGTGCTGGATCTGTGCGCCGCGCCAGGCGGAAAGACGGGACAGCTCGCCGCAGGAATGCAGAACACCGGGCTTCTCATCGCCAACGAGATCGTTCCGCAGCGTGCGGGCGTGCTCTCCGGCACGTTGGAGCGGCTCGGCGTACAAAATGCAGTCGTTACGAACATGCGGCCGGACGCGCTTTGTCCTCTGCTTTCCGGCAGCTGCGACGCCGTGCTTGTGGACGCGCCCTGCTCGGGCGAGGGCATGTTCCGCAAAGAACCGCAGGCGGTCTGCGATTGGTCGGAAGCGCACGTGCGCGCCTCGGCGGAGCGGCAGCGCCGCATTCTCGAGAGCGCGGCAGTCTGCGTCAAGCCCGGCGGCAGACTGGTCTACTCGACCTGCACCTTCTCCCCCGAGGAGAACGAAGAGACGGTCGCATGGTTCCTCGCCGCACATCCGGCGTTTTCCTGCGCCGCGCAGAAGAGGTTTTATCCGCACACTTCAACGGGCGAGGGCCAATTTGCTGCGCTGCTTCTGCGCGACGATTCCCCCGTGCCCGCCGCAATTGAAAAAACGCAGTCGGGCGGCCGGCGCGTCCCTTCCCGCAAAGGAAAGCCGATCAATCCTGCGACGGACGCGGCGCTCGATCGTTTTTTCAAAGATACTATGTCTGCGCGCCCCGGATCGATCCCGCTGTTTCTCCCGGACGGCCGCGTATTTTTGCAGCCGGAGCGCGTGCCGGACGCGCTCTCCGAGATGCGCGTGCTCTCCTGCGGCGTGCTCGCGGGCGAGCTGCGCGGCGAGCGGTTCCGGCCTGCGCACGCGCTGTTCCTTGCGTACCCCGGGGACACGTTTTTGACGGCGCTCACACTCGACGGCGCAGCGCTCTTTGCATTTCTTGCAGGTGAAACGGTCCTCTGCGACCCGTCTCTTACCGGATACGCCGCAGTCTGCGTACACGGGCATCCGCTGGGCTTCGGGAAGTGCGACCGCGGAACGCTCAAAAACCACCTTCCGAAAGGACTCCGTCTGCGCTGAGCGGTTCGGAGAAGCATAGAAACATGGCGATCAAAGGAGGATCCGAACAAACATGAAAATCGCAATCATCGGCGGCACCAACATCGAAACGCTGCCCATTCCCTATCACGAGCAGGCCGTGTCCACCCCTTACGGTGACGTCATCGTGTTTCACGGCGCGCTGGAGGACGGCGTAGAGGTCATCTTCCTCTCCCGCCACGGCGTACTCTATGCGCTCGATCCCGGCCAGATCAACTATCGTGCGAACGTATACGCGCTGCATCAGCTCGGCGTCACGCATGTGGTCGGCGCGACCTCGGTCGGGACCTGCGACTATACCTGCCATCTCGGAAACTTCTGCCTCATCTCGGATTTTCTCGATTTCACAAAATCCCGGGAATCCTCCTTTGAACGCGAACACAGGCAGGGACTTCACGCGGGCATGGAGGACGTATTCAGCACCACGCTGTCCATGACGCTCGAATCTCTCATCCGCGAGCATAGTCTACCCTATGCCGGGCGCGCAGTCTATGCCTGCATGGAGGGTCCGCGCTTTGAGACCGCTGCGGAGATCCGGATGCTGCGGATGCTCGGCGCGCAGGTCGTTGGCATGACGATCGTTCCGGAAGCGCCGCTCTGCCGTGAACTCGGCATGGAATATGCGGCTCTCGGCATCGTCGCAAACTACTGCACCGGCATGACGGATGAGGTCACGGATCGCGGCATCGGCTGCATCATGGCGGAACGGCGGAACGATTTCTTCCAGCTCTGCTTCGATCTCGTTCGCCGGCTGTCAAAGTCATAAGCGGCGGCACATTTTCTGCGAACAAAAAAACGGCTGCATGGGCGCGCGACCCTGTGCAGCCGTCTTTCTTTTTATGCGTGCGAAACGATCGCGCTCAGCCCTCCGTCCTCGCCGCGCGCAGCAGTTCCAGCGCCTGCGCTTTGCGGATCACATGGCAGTCGGGATTTTGAAAATCGTTCTCCGGACAATACCCGAGCGCCGCGCAGGACGGGCCGGCGTCGCGGAACAGATCGGGCGCCGCCTCCTTGCAGAGCCGCAGCATTTTCCATGCCATGTCGCGGATCTCCGCCTGTGCGTTCCTGCAGCAGCGGATCCGGAACCAGTCGAGCAGCGCATGCGCGTTCATTCCGACAAGCGCCTTGAACTCCGTCGCCTGCGGCTTGAGATAGCGCAGGTCCTCCTCCGGGAGACCCGCTTCGACTCCGGCATCGTACCACTGCTCCGTGAGACGCAGAAGCGCCTCGCCCGACAGCCGGATCGGCGTTCCGTCTTCAAGCGTGCATTCCACGCTGTGCGCAAGAATGCCGTCCGGCACGACCACATCAAACGAACGTTTCCCGTGTTTATCCACCCGGCCGCTCTTGATGAGGTAATTGGCCATCCGTTTTCTCACGAGCTGCACCTCCGTCACGCGGGAATACCCCTCCACGCCGAACAGGAAATAGTCAAATTCCGTTGCGGCAAGGTGGCCCTTGTCCACGATGGAGCGCACGAGCGCCGCATTATACGGCGACGCGATGATCTCCGACAGTCCTTTCTCCGTGCGTGTGAACCGCGCCGCGACGTCCGTATACACCCTTCCGCCGCCCGCGATGAGTACGACGTTCCCGTCACCGACCCGTCCGATGTTCATATGACAACCTCCCCGTTTTGATTGATGACACGTACGATGCCCGCGTTTTTGATGAGCCGCTTGCAGATCAGACACGGCGTGGCGTCCGCGATGGCGCCGCCGTTTTCAAAGCCCGCAAGATACAGCGTTCCGCCCAGCATATCGCGCCGGCTCGCGGAGATGATGGCGTTCTGCTCCGCATGGACAGCCACGCATTTTTCATACTGCTCGCCGTGCGGGATGTTGTTGTGCTCACGCCAGCAAACGCCGACGTCACAGCAGTTTTCGTCTCCGCGCGGCGCGCCGTTGTAGCCGGTCGCAACGATCTCGTCGTTTTTGACGATGACTGCGCCGTACTGCCGTCTGAGACAGGTGGATCGTCTCGCGACCTCCGCCGCGATAGAGAGGTAATACGCCTCCTTGCCGATTCGCTGCATGTTTATCCTCCGAGCGGGTAGATATTGTATATTAAACCATGGAACGCGCGTTCGTTGCAAGCCGCAGGACAAAAATTTAACGCGGCCGCGAATACGCTTCTCCATTTTTGAAAGACTAAGCGAAAAGTACGGCGGCCCGTCCGCCGTTTGGAGGCGAACCGACACCCATGCTGATCCTGTTCCTGCGCGCTGCGCTGATGTACGCGCTTGTATTTACCGTACTCCGCCTGACCGGCAAGCGTCAGATCGCGGATCTCCAGCCTTTTGACCTCCTGATCACGCTCATGATCGCGGATCTGGCCTCCTGCGCCATCGCGGACACGGGGATCCCGCTCACCTACAGCGTCGTTCCGATCCTCGCGCTCTACCTTGTGCAGCAGCTCGTGAACTGGATCTGTCTCAAAAGCAGCCGTCTTCGCCGCGCGCTCTGCGGCAATCCGCTTCTGCTCATTGCGGACGGTGTTTTGCAGGAGGACGTCATGCGCGCGGCAAACTACACCGTGGTCGACCTGCTCGACCAGCTCCGCGCAAAGGATGTTTTTGACCTCAGCAACGTCAGCTATGCCATTCTCGAAACGAACGGCTCGCTGAGCGTTCTGCAAAAATGTGCATACCAGACGCCCACCGCGCAGGATCTGGGTCTCCCGCTGAAAAACGACGAAGGACTTGCATACATGCTCGTGCTGGACGGCGTGATCTCCGAGCGCGCTGTGCGCAGCACGGGCGTCAGTCGTGACTGGGTGCTGGAACAGCTCAAAAAGGCAGGGATCCGCGACCCACGAGACGTGTTTTTCGCGCAGCTCACGCCGGACGGCACGCTCTTTATCCAACAGCGGCAGACAAACGGCGCGCAGCAGACCGTGCTCGAAACGGAGGCGAAAAAACATGCGGTTTAACCGGATCCGACGCACGGTGAATCTCATTGTCGCCGCGCTCCTGCTCTTTCTGTTCATCGTGCCGGGGCTGTATCTGTCCCGCACGACGGACGCGATGCTTCGCTTCGTAAACGCGGCGGAACAAGCGGCGCTCTCCGGCGATCTGCCCCTTGCGCAGCGGGAGCTTTCGGCACTTTCCGAAACAACGCGTGAAAAGCTCCCCGTCTGCAAGCTGTTTCTCGATCACGGTGCGGTAGACGCTCTGCTCACGGCGGTCGAAGCGGCGGCGCCGCTGTCTGAGCGTGAGGATCTTCTCGTCGCTGCGGCGGGTCTGCGCTGCGGCGTGGAGCAACTGCGCGAGATCGAGCTGTTCTCTCTGAAAACGCTGCTGTAGCGCTCCCCGCGCAGGCTGAGGAAACGCCGTTGTCCCGGCTTCAGTCCTTCTGCACGAAATAGCGGTGCAGCATGAACTCCCGCAGATATGCCGCGTTTTCCGCGCTAACGGGCTTCGGCGTGCCGAGCGTGCGCGCCATACGGTATACCTCCGCCGTCATCTCGAGCACCGCTGCCGTTCGGAACGCTTCGTCCATATCGCGGCCGAGGCAGACTGCGCCGTGGTTTGCGAGCAGACAAGCCATGCCGTCTTTCCCAAGGGCAGCCAGGGCGTTTTGCGCAAGCGCTTTCGTGCCGGGCAGCGCGTATGCGGCGCAGCGCACCGTACCGCCGAGCGACTGCGCAGCCTCGTCGATAACGGGAGGGATGTCCTCGTGCAGACATGCGAACACCAGAGACTGCACGGGATGCGTGTGTACGATTGCGCAGATCTCCGGCCGCGCCCCGTAAATGCCGAGGTGCAGGGCTGTCTCAACGGTCGGCTTGCGTTCGCCCGCGACGCGTTCGCCCGAAAGCGTCATCACAACGACGTCCTCCGGGGAAATGCGGTCATACGCCATGGCAGACGGCGTGATGTAGACCAGTCCCGTCGCCGGGTCACGAAGGCTGAGATTCCCCCATGTCTCGACCGTGAGTTTCTTTTCAAGCAGGCGCTTGCCCGCGCGCACGAGCGTTTCTCTAAACTCCATATGTTGCCTCCGTTTCACTCGTCAAGCAGCGGTTCCAAGATCTCGCAGAGCGCCTCATGCACCGCAGCATACCCCTCCGGTGCGTCCGCCGCGCTTCCCGACGCATTGATCTCCGTGGCGTCGCCAAAGCAGACGGACAGCAGGAAGGCTTGTTTCGTCCCTTTGCCCGAGAAACCGTCCCAGTCGCGAACATGCTCCCGCAGGAGAACGTCCGACAGCGCATCCAGCACGGATGCGTCCGCCGTTCCCTGCACGGCCTCGCCGTCCTTCTCCGCAAACAGGCACGCCGTACCGTCGCCGTCTCGGAACAGCAAAAGCAGCGTTTCCCCGTACCGATAAGAAAAGCTCTCGATCTCCGACGCGGGCAGCGGCGCATACGGTTCGTCTCCGCTGTCCGGATCGCCCCATCCCTCCGTCTCCGTCGACTCCGGTTCGGCGGCGGGCGCGTCGCTTAGCTCGGCGGTCCGCGAGGGCGCCTCCGTCCGGACGGGCGCGCAGGCAAGGGCCGGCAGCAGGGCGAGCAGCAGCACGATCGCGGCAATTCGTTTGCACAAGGGCAACGCTCCCTTCAAAAGAAGCCGGATCCCGCAGAACGCGGACCCGGCGGAAGTCGGCGGATTCGTCACAGCTCCTTAACCCAGCAGCGGCGGCGCTTATGCTGTTCATAATCAAAGAACTTCCACTGCGCCTGCACCTTTTCGTTCAGTTCGAGCATTGGTCCCGTCTCCGCATAGCGGAAACCCGCCTTGATGACCTTTTTCTGCATCTCGTTCATGACGATCGCGTTTACGCCCGCGCCCTGCAAGTCGGGACGGACTGCGATGAGCAGAAGATCGAGCGTATCGTTCTTTCCCTTGAGCGCCCGCAGCATCGGGATCCAACCGAAGGGGAACATGCGGCCGCCGTTTTGCCGCTGCGCTTTTTCGAGTGAGGGACAGCTGATGCCGAATGCGACCATTTCGCCCGCCTCGTTATAGACGAATGCGGTCGTTCGCGGGTCGAGCATGGGCAGAAACTCGCTCACATACTTATCCGTCTGCTCCTCGGTCATGGGAACCACGCCGAACAGCGCCTTATAGGTCTCGTTCCAGAGTCCGAACATATCCTTGGCAAGCTCCTTGATCGGCTTGCCCTGATTGCCGAGATCGACCACGCGGAGTTTTTTCCGCTTCTGCACGCAGTCCGCGATCCGTTCAAGGCGCTCCACCGGCGCATCCGGGATCTTGATGCGGCATTCGATCCAATCGACTTCTTTCCCGTAGCCGCGGCGCTCCATCTGCCGGATATAATACGGGTGATTGTAATAGGTGATGAACAGGCTCATGCGGTCAAATCCCTCGACCAGCATGCCTTCGCGATCCATGTCGGAAAAGCCGAGCGGGCCGTGCGCATGCGTACAGCCGTATGCCTCTTTGCCCCAGGTCTCCACCGCGTCGAACAGCGCGTCCACGACCTCGTCGTCGTCAATGAAGTCGATGTGCGTAACGGTCAGATAGTTTTTACCGAATTTCTCGTTCGCTCTGCGGTTATGGATGCCCGCGATCCTGCCGACGATCTCGCCGTCGCGCAGCGCAAGAAAGCACTTTGCGTCGCAATATGCAAACGCAGGGTTTTTGCCGTGCTGCATGTCCGCGACCTGGCTGGACAGCATATCCGGCACAAAGTACGGATTGCCCCGGTAGAGCTTCCGCGGAAAGTCCATGAACCGCACCAGCTCGCGTTTTGTTTTCGCCTCCCGAATGTTTACCGTTCCCATAGTATCCCCTTATCCTTGTTTTACCGTTCGAAAGCGCAGACCTCCCACAGCCCGTGCCCTCGGTTTCTCCGACATTGGGTTGATCTGTCCGGCGTCGGCATGGCGAGCAGCCCTCCGCGTCGGCTCTATGCGTTCTCGCGGGTCCCCGCGTCCTGCTCCGCGGCTTCCGCTTCCGCCTTTCCTTGCTCCGCCGCAAGCTGCTTCCGCGCTCTGCGCTCTTTCCGCTTTCTGCTTGCGCGGCGGCTGAGGAGAACTATCCCCACGACGATGCCGCCGATGACAAGCACGGGCAGGCCGATGTTCGCAAGAACGATGACGAAGCCCGCCAGAATGATGAGCAGGTAGTCCCAACTGTTTTCGAGGCCCTCAAGGATCCTGCCGCCCACGCCGGCCGCGCTCCAACGATCGGTCTCCGCGGCCTTCTTCGGCGTTTCGTTGATCGTCAGCTCCAGCGTCGCGTAGCGCACCTCGTGATCCCAGAGCCTGATGCGGCCCTGATAGGACTCGATCCTTTCGCGCACTTCGGCAAGCTGCTCCCGCACAAGCAGGATCTCTTCAACGGTCTTGCACTCTTCGAGCACCTGCATGAGCTGGGCTTCCTCGGCCTGCATGGTCTTGAGCCGCGCGCTCATATCATAATACTCGAGCGTCACGTCGTCACTCCAAAGCCGATAGTGCTCCGCTTCACCCAAACGCTCGAGACTTTGCACAAACGCCTCCAGCTGATCCGCAGGTACTTTGAGCGTTGCGCTCGCATAGTTCTGCCCCTCGGAATCCGTCCATTCATAAGACGAGGCAAGGTAACCGCCGAGCGCCTCGCACTGTCTGCGCGCGTTCTCAAGCGAATCCGCGGGGACGTCCGCCGTGATGGTCAGTTCTGCATTGTAGATGATCTTTTCGCCGTACCTGTTCTCCGCATCCGCGATACCGGCGGCGCCCTCCGGCGCCGGGGCCGTGGTCGCGGCTTCTTCGGTGGGTTCCTCATAGGCATAGGGGACGTCGTAGTCCTCCGATTTACCCTGCGCCATGTTCACGCCGTAAGCCATCGGTTCGGCTGCGGGGCTTTTCCGGCTGCCGCATCCAGTCAAAAGCAACGCCGCGGCAAGCAGCAGGGCAAACAGCTTGCATCGTTTCATACTGTACCTCCTTAAAATATACCATAGAATCGATGTGTTTGAAAGCGTCTTTCCGGCTTCTTCCGTCATTCCTCAGAAACGCCGCTCCCATTGGCCTCCATATAGAACACCAGTCTTCCCGCGGCTTGGTTGCGCGCTGTTTTTTCGAGCGTGGGCGGGCGACGCCACTCCATTGCCGTCCGATTCCCCTCCCTATGCCCGTCGGTTTTTGATCCTCTCCTGCTCTTCTTTTTCCAGCACGGTATAGGCGATCTTGCCCACAAGCGTTTTCGGAAGCGATTCGCGCACCTCGATCTCATAGGGCATGGCGTACTTTGCGATATTCTTTTTGCAATGCTCGAACAGCTCTTTTTTGAGCTCCGGCGTATCCTTCACGCCCGGCATAAGCACGACGAAGGCCTTGACCTTCTGCATCCTGTACGAATCCGGCACGCCGATGACGCAACTCATCTGTACCGCTTCGTGCGCGTCGATGATATTCTCGAGCTGCGAGGGATACACATTGTAGCCGCTTGTGACGATCATGCGCTTGATGCGCTGCTTGAAGTAGATGAAGCCGTCCTCGTCCATCTTGCCGAGGTCGCCCGTGTGCAGCCAGACATACCCGTCGTCGTGGCGGCGGAGCGTACTTGCCGTCTCCTCCGGCTGGTTCACATACCCGTGCATCATCGTGGGGCCGGTCAGACAGATCTCTCCGTCTTCGCCATAGGGGACTTCGTCGATCGTGCCGGGCCTGACCACCTTATAGTAGGTGTCCGGGAAGGGCAGTCCGATGCTGCCCTCTCTGTACAGATCGACCGGCGTGAGGCACGAGGCCGTCACGCACTCGGTCGTGCCGTAGCCCTCGCGCACCGTAACGGTCGCGCCGTGATCTTTCAAAAACTTATCGAACTTCTTCTTCAGCTCGATGGACAGCGAATCGCCGCCGGAGAACACGCCTTTCAGGCAGGCAAGGGAAACGCCGTTCATGTAGGGATTTCTCGTGATACCCTCATACAGCGTCGGAACGCCGGCGATATAGTTCGGCTGCGCCTTCTTCAGCAGTCGCGCATAGCTCTCGACGGAGACGCGCGGCACGAGAATGGAATTGCCGCCCGCGACCATCATCGTATGGATGCACACGCCGAGGCCGAAGCCGTGGAACATCGGCATTGCCGCAAGCATGCTCTGGCCGGGCTCAAACGTCGTCGCCATGGCGATGGTCTGTAGTCCCAGCGCGTTAAAGTTCAGGTTGGAGAGCAGAATACCCTTTGTCTTGCCGGTCGTGCCGCCGGAGAACAGGATCGCCGCAGGATCGTGACCCGCACGCTTGACGACGTACGGCTCGGCATAGGTGTCGCCCTTTTTGAGAAAATCCGACCACGGCACGGCGGGGGGCTGCATGTCGACGCGATCCATCTTGCGTCCCTCGGTGAGCCAGTAGCCAAACTTCATGATGGGAGAGAGCGCGTCGGAAATGCTCGAAACGACGAGCGTCTCCACGGGCGCTTCCTTCAGCACCTCCATGAATTTCCCGTAGAACATCTCCAGCGTGACCGCAGCAACAGAGCCGGAGTCCTTGATATAGAATGCGATCTCGCCGACGCTCGAGAGCGGGTGGATCATGGTCGCGACCGCGCCGATGAGGTTCAGCCCGTAGAAGCAGAGCACCGCCTGCGGACAGTTCGGCATACAAACGGTCACGCGGTCGTCCTTCTTGATCCCGGCGGCCGCAAACGCACGTCCGACGCGGGAGATCTGTTTCATCATTTCGGCATAGGTCGTTTTTTTACCCTGAAATGTGAAAGCGGTATAATTCGGATACTTTTCCGCGACTGCGGCGATAGCGTCCACCATCGATCCGTCCGGATAGGTCAGGTGCGCGGGAACCGTACCGTAATGCTTAAGCCAGGGTGCGGAAACTTCATAATCAAACCGAAGCGCTTCAGTATTCACAGCGGATCTCCTCCTTTGCGGGCGTGTCGAGCAGCTCCGGATGCGTCAGGAGGTGCTTGAGCAGCCGAACGGTCTTTGCATAGTAGTATCCGTCGGCAATGCGCTCGTCGAGCGTCAGTCCGATCTCGATGACCGGGCGCATCTCGGCCTTGCCCTCGTCGTCAAAGAACGGCTGCAAGTGCCGCTCGCCAACAACGACGAAAATGGAGTTCGTTCCCCAGTTCGTCAGGTGATGGTAGCCCGCGCGGAGCTTCAGCGAGCCGAGGTTCGTGATGAACACGGTGCTGTTGTACGGATCCTCCCGAAGAAGCGATTTCGGCATATGCCCGTGATCGTCAAGCCATGCCAGCAGGTTCATGCAGAGTTTCACGAGGAAAAACGGCATCTTCGTGATGAAATCCATCGTATCCGTCGTGTCATCCTTCTTGTCCCGCACGCGCAGGTCGTACACAAAGTCGCAGAGCTTGTCATGCATCTCGTTCATGCTGCTCTTGCCGCTCTCCGGATCGTACTTGAGGATCGCAAGGGCTTCCGCCCCGGTATCGGAGAACACCTTTTTCGCAACGAGCGAAAAGGAGATATGATCGCGCTGATAATACCGGCCGCCCTTGATGAAGCTATTCATGCGCGGCCGCATGTCGATCGCTCTGCCGAGCGCCGCAAGGATCGCCTGAAACGCCGTGTACCGATGCTCCGGGTTTTCGCCGTTCTTCTTTTCAAGATAGGCCTCGAGCGCGGTCACGTCCACGACCTCCTGAATAAACGCCTCGTTGTCCGCGCGGTTCGGGAGCATCGGCGGCATGATGACATGCATGCTGTCCAGTCCTCGGATCCGCCTGGCGTCATACCGATCGCCCCGGCGGCGTTTTTTGTTTGTTTCCATCGCTGCAATCCACCCCATAATAAATTCAGTATTAGTGCATATAGATGTAAGTTACTATACCCGTTTTCCGTCAAAAAGTCAAATTGTTGTCACAATTCACCAGCTCGGGCACAAAGAACGGCGGTGCGTTTTCTGTTTGAAGGGTTGATCCCCGTTCTTGACGAAACGGGATCAACCGCCTTGCGGGGGAACGTTTTCTTGCGGAAAAGACGCTTTCCCGCCTTGCCGCCTGTAACACAAAAATAACGGGCGGCCCCCATACGGACCGTCCGTTTGTTCTGACGCCGGAACAAGTGTATTTTTTAAGAAAAAATACGCATTTCTTTTCGACGTTTTCAAACGCATGTTGCAAAAGAATACGTACGAAAGAACGCCCCCCTTCCGGCTGTGTCAGTCTCCGTTCTTTTCTGGCGCATCCCTTCGCACCGCCACGACGTCGTCGTCAAGCACGACCGCCACAAGCATAGAGCCGCGGCTTGCGCGGGCCTCGATGCGCACCTGCTCGGTGGAAAGCGGCGTCTCCGCGCCGTGCCGCTGCACGATGCGGAATACGAAAGGTTCGCGAACGTGGAACACCGCGGCGATGCAGTTGCCGTTCGACCCGTTCTTTTTGAAATCGAACGTTTTGAGTCCCTTGCCGTTGCGTCCCTGCAATTCATAGTCAAAGAGGAAGCTCCGCTTGCCGTAACCGCGATCGGTCACGGTGAGGATCTCGCCCTCCTCCGGCACCTGCGCGGCATAGAGCACGGAATCGCCCGGTTCGAGCTTGATGCACTTCACACCGCCGCTGACACGCCCCATGGCCGGCACGGTATCCGCCGCAAAGCGGATGCTCATCCCCATGCGCGTGATGAGCAGGATACTCTCGCCGTTGTCCTTTTTGACGTCCAGCACTGCGTCGCCGTCGCGCAGCGTGATCGCCTGCGTCCGCTTGACGCGCAGCTTGTATTCCGCGGCGGGCGTGCGCTTGACGCTGCCCTTCTTCGTATAAAACAGGTAATCGCCCGCATCGTCGTCCGTGTAGGCGGCGATGATGCGCTCGCCCGTCTCAAAGGGCAGAAGCGCCGCAAGGTTCTGCGCCTTCTGATTGTTCTTCGTTTCGGGTATATCCGATGCGGGGATCGTCAGCACTGCGCCCTGATCGGTAAAGAGCCGGATGCGCTTCGCCGTATCGGTCGTCAGAAGGAACAGCGGCTTGTCCTCTGCGATTGCGTCCGCGTTGAACTGCTTTGTGAGACAGCGGCGCACGCGCAGGCCCTCGCATACGGCGACGGTCACATCCTCCGCGACGGCCTGCTCCTCCTCCACGCTGCTGATGAGCTCGCCCGCCTCGATGATCTCCGTGCGCCGCGGATCGTCGATGCGTTTCTTGATCGCGAGCAGCTCCTTTTTGATGAGCGCGACGAGCTTCTTATCCGAGGCAAGGATGCCCTTGAACGTCTCGATCTGGTCGAGCACAGCCGCATACTCCTCCTCGATGAGCCGCAGCTCAAGATTCGTGAGCCGCTGAAGCCGCAGGTCAAGGATGGCCTGCGCCTGGATCTCCGTGAGCGCGAAGCGCTTCATGAGCGCGTCCTTTGCCTCCTTCGGGGACTTTGCCGCGCGGATGATCGCGATGACCTCGTCAAGATTGTCCACCGCGATCTTCTGCCCCGCAAGAATATGCTCCCGCCGCTCCGCAGTTTCAAGCTCGTTTCGGGTCCTTCGCGTCACGACCTCGCGCTGGTGACGGATATAGTGCGCAATGATCTCCTTCAGTCCCATCTGCTGCGGTCTGCCGCCCGCGATGGCGACCATATTCACGCCGAACGTGCATTGAAGATCCGTGTATTTGAACAGATATTGCAGCAGCTTTTCCGGATCTGCATCCTTTTTGACCTCGATGACCGCGCGCGTTCCCATGCGGTCGCTCTCGTCCCGGATGTCCGCGATACCGGAAAACAACGCCTTCTTTTCCTGGCTGACCTCAAGCACACGCTGGAGTGCCGCCGCCTTGTTCACCTGATAGGGAAACTCCGTGACGACGATGAGCGTTTTCCCGTTCTTCTGCTCTTCAAAGTGCGTTTTTGCGCGCATGGTGAGCTTGCCGCGCCCCGTTTCATATGCCTTTTCGATCTCGTCCGACGCAAGCAGATACGCACCCGTCGGAAAATCCGGAGCGGGCAGAATCCGCATCAGCTCCTTGAGTGTAATGTCCGGGTTTTCCATCTCCGCGATGACGGCATCAATCGCTTCGCCGGGGTTGTGCGGCGGGATATTCGTTGCAAGACCGACCGCAATGCCAGACGAGCCGTTCACGAGCAGATTCGGGAATCGCCCCGGCAGCAGCTCCGGCTCCTTCAGTGTGTCGTCAAAGTTCAGAGAAAAGTCGACCGTGTCCTTATCGATGTCGCGCAGGAGATACAGCGCTGCGTCCGTCATGCGGGCTTCCGTGTAACGCATCGCGGCCGCGGAATCGCCGTCCACGGAGCCGAAGTTGCCGTGGCCGTCCACGAGCTGCACGCGCATATTGAAGGGCTGCGCCATACGCACCATGGCGTCGTACACGGAGGAATCGCCGTGCGGATGATATTTTCCGAGGCAGTCGCCGACGATACGTGCGCTCTTTCTGTGCGGCTTGTCGGGCGAAAGCCCCAGTTCCAGCATCGTAAACAGGATGCGTCGCTGCACGGGCTTCAGACCGTCCTCGACTCGCGGCAGAGCGCGCTCCAAGATGACGTGCTCCGCGTAGGGCATCATGGACTCGTGCATCATGTCGTCCATGCTGCGGAGGATGATGCGCTCTTCGAAGGTTTTCGTTTCCTTTGCCATGCTCGCTCTCCCCTCTCTTACGCCCTGCTGCTCTGCATCTTTTCAAACACGCTCTTTTCCTTATTGAAATCGGCGTTGTTGAAGATGTATTCCTTACGCGACTGCACCTTGTCGCCCATGAGCACCGTGACCTTGTGCTCCACGTCCGCCGCGTCCTCGATCGTGACGCGGACGAGCGCGCGGTTCTCCGGGTTCAGCGTCGTTTCCCAGAGCTGCTCCGGATTCATCTCGCCGAGGCCTTTGTAGCGTTGGACCGTATAGCCCTTTCCGGCTTCCTTCGTCGCTTTTTTCAGTTCCGCGTCGTCGTAGCAGTAGACGTGTTTCTCGCCCTTTGCCACCCGGTAGAGCGGCGACAGCCCGATATACACATGTCCGTCCATGATCAGTTCCTTCATATAACGATAGAAAAAGGTCAGCAGGATCGCGCGGATATGCGCGCCGTCCTGATCCGCATCCGAAAGGATGATGACCTTGTCGTACTTGAGGCTCGAAAGATCGAAGTCCTCGCCGATGCCCGTGCCGAGCGCCGTGATGATGGAGCGGAACTCCTCGTTCTGCAAGACCTGGTCGAGCCGCTTTTTTTCAACATTCAGCGGCTTTCCGCGCAGGGGCAGGATCGCCTGAAATTTTCTGTCGCGTCCCTGCTTTGCCGAGCCGCCCGCGCTGTCGCCCTCGACGATAAACAGCTCGTTGATGGCGGCGTTGCGGCCGGTACAGCTTGACAGCTTTCCCACGAGCGGGGCGTTTTCAAGTTTGTTCTTTTCGCGCGCAGTCGCCTTCGCCTTTCTTGCGGCTTCGCGCACTTTGGCGGACTTGACCGCCTTCTCCGCGATGCGGCCGACCGTATCGGCGTTCTTCAGGTCCTCGAGGAAGGGCGTAAGCTGTTCCGCAATCACCGCTTCGACCGCGGGACGCGCTTCCGTATTGCCGAGCTTGGTCTTTGTCTGTCCCTCGAACTGAATGGAACGCATCTTGAGCGCAAGCACCGCCGTGATGCCTTCGCGGAAATCCTCGCCCGCAAGCGGCGCGTCTTTATCCTTCAGAATGCCCTGCTTGCGGCAGTAATCGTTCATGACCTTCGTGAACGCGGACTTAAAGCCCGTTTCATGCGTGCCGCCCTCCGTGGTCGGGATGTTATTTACATAGGAAAAAATGTTGTCTGCATAGCCGTCGTTGTGCTGAAACGCCAGCTCCACCACGATGCCGCCGCTCTCGCCCTTGATGTGGATGGGCGGCTCATACAGCGTCGTCTTATCCGCATTCATATAGGAAACAAAGTCGGACAGGCCGCCGTCATACTTGTACTCCACGCTCCTGCGCTCGCCCTGCTCGCGCTCGTCCGTGAAGAGAAAGCGCACGCCGCGATTCAGATAGGCAAGCTCCCGCAAGCGCTTTGCGACCGTTTCATACTGCATGGAGACCGTCTCGAACACCCGCTTGTCCGGCAGGAACGTCACGACCGTCCCCTGCTTGCGCGTACGGCCGATCTCCTTGAGCGGATACTTCGTTTTTCCGGAAACGATGTGTCCCGTTTCGTCCGGTTCGGAACTGAACTCGACCCGATAAGCGCGGTTCTCGTAATACACCTCCACCGTGACCCACTCCGACAGCGCGTTGACGACCGACGCGCCCACGCCGTGCAGGCCGCCGGAAAAGCCATAGGAATCATTGCCGAACTTGCCGCCTGCGTGCAGCTGCGTAAACACGACCTCGACGCCAGATACGCCGAGCTTCTCATGCACGCCCACCGGAATGCCGCGGCCGTTGTCCGTCACGGTCACGGAATTGTCCCGGTGTATCGTGACCGAGACCTCGCTTGCATAGCCGTTCGCCGCCTCGTCCACCGCGTTGTCCACGATCTCCCAAAGCATATGATGCAGGCCGCGCGGCCCGGTCGAACCGATATACATGCCCGGCCGCATCCGCACCGCGTCCAGCCCCTCCATCACCTTTATGCTCGATACGTTATAGTCCTGTGCCATCGTTCCTCCAATGAGCGCGCTCTATTCTGCGCGCCCGGATCAAAAGTTTCGCCGCGGCCCGCCGCCGCAGGGCTGCAAGTCCGGATCCGCCGCGTCCCGTCCGTGAAAGCTTTCCCCCACCCGTGCGGAACATGCGGTCCTTTCCGTTTTTGACGCAAAAACGGGCGAAAGCAGCCGTGCTCCCGCTCTCGAACGCACGGAAACCGCACCGCTTTTCGTCCGGATCACCACATATGGCTATTCTTTCACCATAGTATACCATATTTGGTGGTATCGCAGAAAAGATGCAAGTGATTTTGGGATAAGTTTATAAATTGTTCAAAAAATCCCATGGAAATAATTATGAAAGTGGTGACAAATGGGGTGAAGTGGTGTATACTCGATTTATATCATGTAGAGGTGTAACCGCCTTCGCGGAGAGGAGATACGCTGCCCATGCTCATCGGGTCATTTGCACATGCGCTGGATGCCAAAGGGCGCGTCTTTATCCCTGCGAAATGGCGGGAGTCTCTGGGCGACATTCTTGTGATCACGCAGGGTTTGCTTGCGGATCGCGAGCTGCACTGCCTCTTCGGCATGTCCGTTGCGGAGTGGGACCAGTTCTCACAGCGTCTTGCGCAGCTTCCCATTACGGACATGGCCGGCCAAGCGGTACGCCGCCGTCTTTACGCCTCCGCCTCCGCCTGCGAACTGGACAAGCAGGGACGCATCCTGCTGCCGCAGCCGCTCCGCGAGCTTACGGGCATCGAAAAGGAAGTAACGCTCATCGGCGTCGGCAACCGGATCGAGCTTTGGGAGCCGGGGCAGCTCCTGCGACACAGCGCGGCGGTCGAGGAGGACTACAGTGCCGCATTGCAGCACTTGTCTCAGGTTGGAATATGACGTTTTCACATGTACCCGTGCTCCTTGAAGAAGTCATGGAGCTCTTGGCGCCGGAGCGCGGCGGGATCTTCGTGGACGGAACGCTGGGGGGCGGCGGTCACGCCGAAGCGACGCTCACACGAATGCCGCAGAGCGGACGGCTCATCGGAATCGACAGGGATTGGGATGCCGTGGCAGCTGCAACAGAGCGTTTGCGCCCCTTTGGCGAACGCTTTCAGGCGCTGCACGGCAATTTTTTTGATCTGCCGGCACTTTTGGCGTCCCTTGACATAGGGGGCGTTGATGGTATACTATTTGATTTCGGTGTATCGTCGCATCAGCTGGATACCGCAGAACGCGGTTTTTCCTACCATGCGGATGCGCCGCTCGATATGCGCATGGATCGAACCGCGCCCCTCTCCGCGCGGGATGTCGTCAACGGCTACTCCTTTGAGCAGCTCTGCCGCATCCTTCGCGAGTACGGGGAAGAACGGTTCGCTTCGCGTATTGCGGACAGGATCCTGCGCGAGCGGGAAAAGCGCCCCATTGAGACAACGGCCGAGCTTTCCGCCATCGTGTGCGCGGCCATGCCGGGCAAAAGCCGTCATGAGCAGCAGCACCCCGCACGCCGAACTTTTCAGGCAATCCGCATCGAGGTCAACGGCGAGCTGGACGGTCTGCGCCGTGCCGTCGATCAGGCGCACGACCTGCTGAACCCCGGCGGACGTCTCGTGATCCTCACGTTCCATTCGCTTGAGGACCGCATCGTCAAGCAGGCGTTCCGCAGCTATGAAAACCCCTGCACCTGTCCGCCGAAAGCGCCTGTGTGCATCTGCGGTAAGAAGCCCACGGCGCGCATTCTGACAAAGAAGCCCCTGACCGGCACGGAACAGGAACTTGCCGAAAACCCGCGCGCAGCCTGCGCGAAACTCCGTGCCATAGAAAAGATTTGACCCGCATAGTAGTAGAAAGGAGATCCTGCAAGCATGGCAGCAGCCCGCTTTCAAAAGGATGAGCGCACAAAAAAGCGCCGCGCCAAGCCCGACACGCGCCTGTATCAGCCGTCGCGGGACAGCGCCGCCTACGACTATGACCGCGAAACGGGCGAGCCGATCCCCGATACGGACGGCCGTGTCCGCCCCGTCCCCATCCGAACGCAGAAGGAGATGAGCGCGCTTGAGCGCATCGGCATCATGTTCTGCGCGTTCGCCTTTGCCGGTATGATCCTGTTTACCCTCTCGGGATATGAACGCATTTCGCGCGCGTATTCCGACATCAATACGCTCAATGAAGATATCGAGGAAGTGACGCTCCATATCTCCGAGCTCAACGTGGCGATCGAGTGCGCCGTCACCATCCAGCAGGCCGAGCAGGCGGCGCTTGCCGCAGGCATGACCTATCCCACGCAGTCACAAAGTCTTGTAGCCGGGGATCCCATTCCCGCATCGTTCGGCGCCGCGTCGGGCAGCGATACGCCCGCAGGCACAGACCCCACCGCCGAAGACGGCGCGGGCGGCGCGGACGACACCGGGGACGCCACGGGCAACGATCCCACGCCTACCGGCGGGGACGGCGGCGGCGAATGACCGCCGTTCGCGTCCCAAAGTGAAAGGAGCGGCCGTTCATGGCAGCAACCCCTTCTCCAAAAATCAAGCAGAAGCTCATCATTCTCTTGATCATCATGGCGCTCATCTTCCTCGCGCTTGTATTGCGTCTGTTCCAGGTGGAGATCCTGAAGGGCGACGAATACGCGGCGCGCGCGGCGCGCCAGCAGACGCGCAATACGGCGCTGAACGCCCAGCGCGGGCGCATCATGGACCGCAACGGCATCGTGCTCGCACAGAGCGGCACGTCCTATCGTGTGCTCGTCAACCCGCAGGTCATCGCCGAGGACGAACGCGTCCGAATCTCCATCGAGGTGTCGGATGTGCTGGGGCTCGATTATGACTATGTTTACGAGCGCGTCTGCCGTGTGGAAAAGCAGCAGATCGTTCTGAAACGGCAGGTCGAGAGCGGGGTTGTCGATCAGCTCACGGCGCTCCAGCTCGGACGCGGCATCAGCTTTTCGGCCGACATGAAGCGCTACTACCCGATGGGAAACCTGTTTTCGCAGCTCATCGGCTTTACCGGCACGGACGGCGAGGGCCAGACGGGCATCGAGGCCTCCTATGACGAATACCTCGCGGGCAAAAACGGCCGTCTCGTCACCGAGGTCGACCGAAACAACCATGCGCTGTCCTACGGCGAAGAGGAATACATCGCCCCCATCGACGGCTACGACATGACGCTCACAACGGACTCCGTTGCGGAATCCTATGTTGAGACCGCGGTCGCGGAGTGCTACTCGGTCAACAAGGCAAAGCAGGTCACTGCGCTGCTCATGAACCCGAAAACCGGCGAGATCCTCAGCAGCACCACCTACCCGACCTTCGATCTGAATGCGCCGCCCAGAAGCGACGTCGCCTCGCTGCTGGAGATGAGCCGCAACCGCTCCGTTTCCGAGACCTATGAGCCGGGCTCGATCTTTAAGATCATCACGCTTGCGGCTGCGCTCGATTCCGGTGCGGTCACGATGGAGGACACCTTCAGCTGCAAAGGCTATGAGCAGTACGGCTTTGAAAAGATCCGCTGCTGGAAAACAAAGGGACACGGCACGCAGACGCTCGCAGAGGCCGTGCAGAACTCCTGCAACTGCGCGTTCATGCAGATGGCGCAGAAAATGGGCGTCAACACGCTTTACGATTACATTTATGCCTTTGGCTTCGGCGCGTCGACCGAATGCGGTATCCCCGGCGAGGACGAGGGCAGTATCATCCACCGCAAGTATATCCGCGATGCGGATCTTGCGCGCGTGAGCTTCGGCCAGAGCATCACCGTCACACCCGTGCAGATGCTGAACGCCGCCTGCGCTGCGATCAACGGCGGCGTGCTCATGCAGCCCTACGTCGTGAGCTCCATCACCGCCACCGACGGCACCGACATCAAGGGAAACGAACCGACAGAACTCCGCCGCGTCATCTCCGCGGACACCTCGGCAAAGGTGCGGCAGCTGCTGCAGGGCGTTGTCGAAAAGGGCAGCGGAACGGCGGCGCAGGTGCAGAACTATACCGTCGGCGGCAAGACCGGAACGGCGCAGAAATACGATGAGAACGGTAAAGTCTCGAGCACGCTGCTCATCGCCTCGTTCATCGGCTTTTTGCCCGCGAACAATCCGCAGCTCGCCTGTCTCATCATGGTCGATGAGCCGCAGGTTCCCGTGGTGTACGGCAGTACCGTCGCCGCGCCCTGGGTCGGGGACATTCTCTCCGATCTTGTGCAGTATTACAGCATTATGCCGGACAACAGCGGCGTCGAATACAGGGAAGTGCCGAACGTCGTCGGCATGACCATGACGGATGCGATCGCATGTCTGAACGATTCCGGCTTCATCGTTTCCAATTCCCTTGAATCGGAGGCGGGCGCAGTGGTCGTGACGCAGATCCCCGCCGCGGGAACAAACGCCGCAAGACACAGCGAGGTGCTGCTCTACAATACCATGACGACCTTCAATTCGGAGGGCGAGTACGTGGAGTATGTTGAGGTGCCGGATCTTACCAAAAAGCGCAGGCAGGAAGCTTACGACCTGCTGGCCGCGCTCGGTCTCAAGCTGAACTATGACAAGACCTTCTGTACCGGACTGATCATCGGGCAGTCCATCGAGGCGGGCAGCTATGTTCTGCCGGGTACGGAGATCTTTGTGACCTTCAACGGCTACTATGCACAGAGCGGCGCGACGGAGCCGCCCGGCTACCGCGGCGACGAGCCGACGCCCGACCCGAACGCACCCGGACAGGATCAGCCTGCGGACCCAAACGTCACGCCGACCCCGCCCGTGATCGAATGAACCGGTTCCCGGCGCGTACATGCCGGATACACGACCAGATTCCAACAATTTCAGGGAGGTATATCTCATGCTGTTATCAGAACTTGCCATGACCACCGGGCTGCGCTATGCCGGCGAGGATGTTGACATCGTCTCCATCGAATACGATTCAAGAAAGGTGCAGCAGGGGAGCATGTTCTGCTGCATCGTCGGCCAGCTTTTCGACGGACATGCCTTTGCGGAAACCGCGGTCAAAGCGGGCGCCGTCGCTCTGCTCACGGAGCACGAACTGCCGCTTTCCGTACCGCAGATCATCGTCAAAAACGCAAGAAAGGCCATGGCCGAAATGGCCGCAGCCTTCTACGGATACCCGCAGCGTGAGATGCAGATGCTCGGCGTCACCGGCACGAACGGCAAGACCACCACGACCTACATGCTGAAGGCGATCGCAGAGCATGCGGGCAAGAAAGTCGGCATCATCGGCACGATCCGCAACATGATCGGCCAGGAGAGCCTTCACACCGACCGCACCACGCCCGAATCCGTAGACCTGTTCCGTCTGCTGCGCACGATGGCGGACGCGCGCGTCGATCTTGTCGTGATGGAAGTCTCGTCCCACGCGCTCGAGCAGTTCCGCGTCCACGGCATCCGATTCGACGTTGCGCTGTTTACGAATCTCACGCAGGATCACCTGGATTACCATAAAACCTTTGACAACTACCTCGCCGCGAAGAAGATCCTCTTCCTGAACGCCAAGAAGGCTGTCGTCAACGTGGACGATCCCTACGCCGACCGCATCATGGAGGGTCTCTCCATCCCGATCCTGACCTTCGGCGTGCGCGACCGCGCGGATCTTTCCGCGACAAACATCGACATCACGACCCGCGGCGTACAGTTCGATCTGCATACGCCCGTGGGCGACTGCCGCATGAATCTGCCCATTCCCGGTCTGTTCTCCGTGTTCAACGCAATGGGTTCCGTGGGGCTTGCGCTCTCGATCGGCCTGCCGCTCGACCGCATCAAGGAGGGTCTGGAATCCATGACGAGCGTTTCCGGCCGGCTCGAGCCCGTGAGCGCGGGCAAGAACGTCCCCTTCTCCGTGTTTGTAGACTATGCGCACACGCCGGATGCGCTCGAGAACGTCCTCAAGACCATCCGCGAGTTTGCAAAGCGGCGCGTTATCTGCGTGTTCGGCTGCGGCGGCAACCGCGACCGCGCAAAGCGCCCCATCATGGGCGAGATCGCAGGACGCTTCTCCGACCTTGCGATCATCACGTCGGATAACCCGCGCAACGAAAACCCCATGGATATTATCGATACGATCGAGGAAGGCGTGAAGCGTTCCGGGACACACTATCTTGTGATCGAAAACCGCAGGGACGCCATTGCGCATGCGCTTGAGCTCGCAGAGCCTGAGGACGTGGTGCTCATTGCCGGCAAGGGTCATGAGAATTATCAGGAGATCAACGGCACAAAGTACCATTTCGACGATAAAGAAATTGTGGAGGAGCTTCTCCGGAAGCGCGTATAACATCCTATGTTCACCTACTTGCTCGCTGCGCTTGTCGCATTCGCACTCATGCTCGTGCTGGGTCCGCTCTTTATTCCCCTTCTCCACCGGCTGAAATTCGGGCAGGTCGAACGGGAAGAAGGCCCCGCGTCTCACAAGAAGAAGCAGGGGACCCCGACCATGGGCGGCGTCACCTTTCTCATTGCGATCCTCATCACAACGCTGCTGTTCGGTCTTGACGGTGCCGCGTTCACGCTTCCGGCGCTGCTGACGATGGCAGTCTGCGGGCTCGTGGGCTTTCTTGACGATTTCATCAAGGTGCGTCTGCATCGAAACCTCGGCCTGCGCGCCTATCAGAAGATCATCGCGCAGTTCGGCATCGCGTTCGTCATCGCATTCTGGGCGTACCGCTCGCCGTTCATCGGCTCCACACTGTACCTGCCCTTCTCGGGCGGCAGCTGGGATCTCGGCGGCTGGTATATCCCCGCGATGATGTTCGTCGTCATTGCGGAGATCAACGCAGTGAATCTCACGGACGGCCTCGACGGGCTTTCCTCGAGCGTCACGCTGATCTACGCGCTGTTTATGGCCGTACTGTTCGCAGTGCTTGCATCGCGCGCGACCGCGCTCGGCGAAGTGCTGTACGGCGTGAACCTCAACAGCATGGCTGTGTTCTCCATGGCGATTGTGGGCGCGCTGCTGGGCTTTCTCTGCTTCAACAGCTACCCCGCAAAGGTCTTTATGGGCGACACCGGATCGCTCGCGCTGGGCGGTGTGGTCGCAGTCCTTGCGATCTGCTCGCGCTCTGTGCTCGTATTGCCCATCATGGGCATCTGCTTTGTCGGCTCCGCGCTGTCGGTCGTTTTGCAGGTCGGTTCCTACAAGCTCCGGCATGGCAAACGCATCTTCAAAATGGCGCCGCTCCATCATCACTTCGAACTGTCCGGTATGCACGAGGCAAAGATCGTATCCATGTATTCCATCGTGACTGCCGTTTGCTCTGCGCTCTGCGTACTGCTGTACCTCATCCCGCGGTAAAGGCGATCCTGTCCGGTATTGCGTCCTTCGGGGCGGACACCGGACTTTTGTTTTGCCCATTGCAAGGCACGCCCTTTGCCGCAATACCGGGCATACAGCCGCGTTCCCGTCCAAAGGTGGAATGCCCGCGCTGCCAGTGCGTTTCCCAACGCTCTATGCGCAATCTCGGTTTTCTTTGGCTTACCTTTCTTTTTTCTGAAAGAAAGCGCCTTTGCCCTGCATTCCGCCCTACCGTCCGAGGGCGGAATGCCCGCGCTGCCAGTGCGTTTCCCAACGC
>JABLTK010028646.1_pt1 | contig 67327 bp, 46 predicted proteins | sample 7160131 | NCBI WGS metagenome assembly JABLTK01 (sample SAMN14651221, study PRJNA627086) | human gut metagenome | isolation source: feces | host: Homo sapiens | reverse complement strand
TTATAGGACAAATAATGTGTCTGATTTTGGGCGTTGGCGCAGGCCAGCGCCCATTTTTTATGGGAAAAGTCATCCGAATCGACTTTCCCACTCGAAAAAAAGTATGTCCTGTTATTAACGTTTTTCCAGGTCATATGAGCAAACTGATACTTAGAAGACGAAAAGTGCGTTCGATTTTAAACCTTGGCGTGGAAGGGCGTGCAAACTGCGGCGTGTCGCATTCGCGGCGGTATGAACTCAATCTCGCCGCCGTAGGCGCATTTGATTGCGCGGCGACTCATACATGGCTGTGCAGCGGTGTGTTCCCGACTGTCACCTGGTGACGCATTTGCGATGCCGACACTTCTTCACGTCACCGCCTCGGATCGCTTGTTTTTGGACGCCTGGCATACATTGCCGCGCCTTAGCGGCATTTGGGCGTCTGACGTTCGTTGGCTACTTTGATGCTGGTTGCCGTGCATTCCGATTGCGCTGTTTCTGCGCCCTGGTGTCAGAAAATGCCACAAGGGGGCCCGATTGCAGCCCGATATTTGTTGCGAAAGGAGCAATCGGGCGTTCGCGACAGGTCGCATCATGACAAAAGCGCAGGTCGTAGCTGCGTCGTGACTCAGGGATTCGACTTTATCCGTAGATGGCGAGGCCCCCTTCTTGCATTTTCTGCCAGCAAGGCCGTCATCTTCTGCAATCGGGCCCCATTGCGCCATTTTCCGACAAGTTCACATGTCACTCGATCCGCATGACCTTCGACCCACATGACGCTCGAGTCGTGCGACTTTCGATTCACGCGTCTCTCGGCCCATATTGCTTTCTTGTCGCATGTCGCTCGGAGTGAATGCCGCTTGAGCGCTTAATGAGCGTTTTTGGATAGGTGACTTTGGGCGAGCGTTTTTGCCAAGTGGGTTCCCAGCGGCATTCCTCGCTTCGCTGTACTCTCATTGTGCCTTCACGGCTGATTCCCCGTACCTTCGTGGGCCTTTGCGGCTCTGCCGCCGCACGCCGTCACGGGCCCAATTGCTGAATGCAGCCACGGCCCCAATCGACGCGCGCCGCAATGCTTGCAATCGCTGTATGCCGTTCGGGGCTTCGGCGCGGCGTGTGTCATGGAAAACGGCCTCACCGCGTGCCGTAGAATCGTACTATGGCGATCATGGCGCATCGGGCTTTTCGTAGCGATTGTGGCGGAGCAGTCGTATCGCCCAAATCATATCGTAGCGATTGTGACGGAATGGTTGTGTCATAGGAATCGTGCATAGCGACGGTGCTATAGCGGGTTTGTCGTGATAATTGCGCAGTGACCATATCGTAGCGATTGTGCCGTGGTGACCGTGGCAAAGTGATCGCCTTGAAAAATTATGAATCAATTTCAGCGACTGACTTCATTTAGGTAACGGCGCTTGAAATTCCTTTTAAGTTCGATATTGTTTAGAAGCTAAATATTTAAGAACTAAATAATCCGAGTTTCGAAAGGGGTTGATATGAGCGAATCTCTGGAAGCGTTGCGCAATGAAATGTTTGAAACGATGCAGCGCATGCGCCAGCGCCGCTCGACGCCGCCGCTGCCGCCGGGCATCACGCGCGGCGAGATCAATGCGCTCATGATGCTTTCCATAATGGAAGCGCGCGGCGAGGTCGTGCGCCCCGGTATGCTCGCCGCGTGCTCCCATGCGACGCCGGGCGCGGTTTCGCAAACGCTCAAGTCGCTTGAGGAGAAGGGCCTTATCGTGCGCAGGCGTGGCGAGGGCGATTCTCGCTCCGTCACGATTTCTCTGACCGATGCGGGCCACGAGTTCGAAAAAGAAGGCCGCCGCCTGCATGACGAGCGTTTCATGCATATGCTTGAATTCTTGGGCGAAGACGACGCTCGCGAATTCGTACGCATCGTGAATCGCATGCTTGAATTTGAGGAATCGCATCCCTGGAAGCGTGCATCTGGCGGGATGCGTTGTGGGGGCGAGCGGGCTTGCGCCGCGGAAAGCGTCCCGTGCCCCGATTCTGCCCACGGCCAGGAAAGCGCCGTTTGCTCAGATTCCGCAATTGGTCGGGAATCCGATTTTCGTTTCGATTCTGCATCAAACTCGACAAGCGAGACGTGCTGCAATTCCGAATCGAGCCACGCGTCGGCGTCGCGCCATCCTGGGCAATTCGCCGCTGCCGGCAGCGGCTTTCGCTCCGAAAAAGAAGGCGGCGAACCATGCGCCTAATCAAGAATTTCGCGAATCATAAAATCGCGGTAGTGATCGTCGTGGTACTGCTCGCGGTTCAAGCATTCTGTGATTTATCGTTGCCGAATTATACATCCGACATCGTTGACGTGGGTATTCAACAATCGGGCGTCGAGCATGCGTCGACCGATGCACTCACCGAGCGCACGCACGACTTGGTCGCCATTATGGAAAGCGAGCAGAACGAAAGCCTGTTTGCCGATTCCTACTCCCAACGCTCCGATGGCACCTACGAGCTCACCGACTTCGGCCGCGAGCATCGCGCGGAGCTCGACGATGCCATGTCCATGCCGTTTGTTGCAGTGCATTACGCCGACCAAACCGGCATGGACCTCGACCAGCTGAAAACCGCTTACGACGCCGGCATGGTGCAGAAATCTGACGTTCAAACCATGCTCGATGAAGCGAAGTCGCAGATGGGCGACATGGCCGATTCCATCGTGAGCCAGCAGGCGATTGCCGCCGCCAAGGCCGAATATGAACAGCTCGGTTACGACCTGAACGCCATGCAGATGAATTACCTGCTCACTACGGGTGGCAAAATGCTCGGCCTTGCCGCGCTCGGCATGGTTATCGCCGTAATCGTGGGCTTCATCGCAAGCCGCACGGCGGCGAAAATCGGCGCCAGCCTGCGAAGCCGCCTGTTCGAGCGCGTGTTGTCGTTTTCGGACGCTGAAATCCAAAGCTTCTCGGCCGCCTCGCTTATCACGCGTGGCACCAATGACGTGCAGCAAGTGCAAATGGTGTCGGTCATGATGCTGCGCATGATTCTTTACGCTCCCATTTTGGCCATCGGCGGCATCATCATGATTGCCCGCACGAACCTCTCTATGGGCTGGATTATCGTGGCGGCCGTGCTTGCCATCGCCGTGGTGATGCTGTTCCTCATGAAAGTGGCAATGCCGAAATTCAAAATCATGCAGAAGCTCATCGACCGCGTGAACCTCGTGTCGCGTGAGATTCTTACGGGCATTCCCGTGGTGCGCGCGTTCGGCCGCGAGGCCCATGAGGAAGAGCGTTTCGACGAAGCAAACTTGCGCCTCATGAAAACGCAGCTGTTCACGAACCGCGTCATGACGTTCATGATGCCGTTCATGATGCTCATCATGAATTTGGTGTCGGTCGCCATCATTTGGTTCGGCGGCCACGCGGTTGATGCGGGCACGTTGCAAACGGGCGACCTCATCGCGTTCATCACCTATTCCATGGTTATTATCATGGGCTTTCTTATGATCGGCATGCTTTCTATCATGCTGCCGCGTGCCGATGTTGCTGCCCAGCGCATCGACGAGGTGCTTAAGACGGAAAGCTCGATTGCCGACCCTTCGACTGAAGTGTGTTGCGACGACGAATTCGCCGCGCGCACGGGTGGTGCCGAAATCGCTTTCAACGACGTGAGCTTCAGATATCCTGGCTCGCAAGATTGCGTGCTCGAGCATGTCGACTTCACCGCGAAGCCTGGTCAAACCACGGCCATCATCGGCTCGACCGGTTCGGGCAAGTCTACGGTGATCAAACTCGTGGAGCGTTTCGCTGACGTGTCGGAAGGCTCCATTACCATCGACGGCATCGATATTCGCGACCTGTCGCTGCACGCGCTGCGCAGTCAATTGGGCTACGTTCCGCAAAAGGCCTTCCTGTTCAGCGGCACGGTTGAAGAAAACGTCGACTACGCCGCGGACGAGCTGAATGCCGAACGCGTGCGCGCTGCGGCGGAAATCGCCCAGGCCGATTTTGTGGACGACATGGACGAGGGCTTCAAAACCGAAATTTCCCAAGGCGGCACGAACGTTTCGGGCGGCCAGCGCCAGCGCTTGGCTATCGCCCGCGCGCTTGCCACCAATGCTCGCGCGTTTTTGTTCGACGACAGCTTCAGCGCGCTCGACTACAAAACCGACGCCGCGCTGCGCCATGCGCTCGCCGAACAGCTTGGCGGCAAAACTCAGATCATCGTGGCCCAGCGCATTTCCACGGTGCTTCATGCCGACCAAATCGTTGTGCTCGACGAGGGGCGCGTCGTAGGGTGCGGCACGCATGCCGAGCTCATGGACGCCTGTGAACCGTATCGCGAAATCGCGCTTTCGCAGCTATCGGAAGAAGAGCTGGAAGGAGGTGATGCGCAATGAGCCAGCAGGAGGAAATGGCAAAGCTGAAGGCGGCATCGCCGCGCCGCCGCGGCGGGCGTGGCCCCATGGGTCGCATGATGCCCGGAGAAAAGGCGCAAGACTTCAAGGGCACCATTGGCAAACTCGTGCGCTTCATGGGGCAATTCAAAGTAGCTTTCATTGCGGCCATCGTGTTCGCCATGGCGTCGGTCGCCTTCAATATCGTGGGCCCGAAGGTGCTTTCGCAAGCGACCACCGAGCTGTTCGACGGCATCGTCGCCAAAATCGGCGGCACCGGTGGCATCGATTTCGACGCAGTTGGCGCCATCCTGCTCGCCACGCTGGCGTTGTATTGCGTGAGCGCGGCGTGCTCGTTCGTACAAGGCTGGATGATGACCTCGGTCTCGCAGCGCACGTGCTATGGCCTGCGCCGCCAAATCGCCGAGAAAATCGATCGCCTTCCCGTGGGCTATTTTGAGCGCACGAGCACCGGCGACGTGCTTTCGCGCATCACCAACGATGTCGATACGCTGGGGCAAAGCCTGAACCAAGGCGTGACGCAGCTCATCACGAGCGCCACTACCATGATCGGCGTGCTTATTATGATGCTGTCCATCAATGTTGAGATGACGCTTATCGCGCTGCTTGTGGTTCCACTGTCGCTTATTTTGGTGAAAGTCGTTGTGAAGCGCAGCCAGAGGTACTTCCGCGCTCAGCAGAAGAAGCTCGGTGAAATCAATGGCCAAATTGAGGAAACGTTCTCGGGCCAAGCCATCGTGCGCGCGTTCAACAAGGAAGACGCGGCACTCGCCGCTTTCCGCGAAACGAATGAGGCGCTCTATCAATCGGCGTGGCGCTCTCAGTTTCTTTCGGGTCTCATGATGCCCGTCATGAGCTTCGTGAGCAATTTGGGATATGTGGCTGTGGCTATTGCGGGCGCGGTTTTTGCCGTGCAGGGTCGAATCACGGTGGGCGACATTCAGGCGTTTATCCAATATGTGAAAAACTTCACGCAGCCTATCACGCAGCTCGCTCAGGTCGCCAACGTGCTGCAGCAAATGGCCGCGGCGGCGGAACGCATTTTCGAATTCCTTGAAGCTCCTGAAGAAGCGTCCGAGCAGCCGAAGGCGAAGGCCGCCGATGTTTCAAGCGACGTGGAGTTCGACCATGTGCGCTTTGGCTACGACCCCGATCATCCGGTGATCAGCGATTTCTCGGCGCGCGTGGGCGAGGGACAAACCGTGGCGCTTGTCGGTCCCACGGGAGCAGGCAAGACCACCATGGTGAAGTTGCTTATGCGTTTCTACGATGTGGATGGCGGCGCCATTCGCATCGGCGGCCATGATGTGCGCGAATTCTCGCGCGAAGACGTGCGCTCGCAATTCGGCATGGTGCTGCAAGATACCTGGCTGTATAACACCACCGTGCGCGAGAACATTCGCTACGGTCGACTCGATGCGACCGATGCCGAAGTCGAGGCCGCCGCGAAAGCCGCATTCGCCGATCATTTCATTCGCACGCTGCCCGAAGGCTACGACACGGTGATCAACGAGGATGCGAGCAATATCAGCCAAGGCCAGCGCCAGCTGCTCACTATTGCCCGCGCTATTTTGGCTGATCGTCGCATGCTTATTTTGGATGAGGCAACAAGCTCGGTCGACACGCGCACCGAGGGGCGCATCCAGGCGGCTATGGACAACCTCATGCGCGGGCGCACGTCGTTCGTCATCGCTCATCGCTTGTCGACCATTCGCAATGCCGATTTAATTCTCGTTTTGCAAAAAGGCGACATTGTGGAACAAGGAACTCATGCGGAGCTGCTTGCGGCGAATGGGGCCTATGCTAAACTCTATAACTCACAGTTTGCTGAATAACCATTATTGGGGCGCGCCCTCGAAAGGTGCGCCCCGTGCCAGTCGGGCGATTGCCCGGCACACATGAGGGGCGAATTTCTGTATGGAAAAGAAGCTGCGCGAGGCACAGACGGGCATTGCAGGGGAATCGTGCGCGGTTGACGATGAGGTCGTGGCGGCGGCAGCAGCAGCGGCTCGACGCGCGAAGGCAACGGGCAAGCACGCCATTGCCGCGTTCGATTTCGACGGAACGTCCATCCAGGGCAATTCGCCCGTATTGCTCGTGCGCTATTTGCGTGGCGATGATTTGCTGCGCAAGCGCGTTTTAGCGAAGGTGGGCGCGTGGGGCGCTGCCTACAAGCTGCATCTTCCGCAAAGCGAGGCATGGGTTCGCGGCCAGGTGTTCACCGCGTTCGAGGGCGGCCCCAAAGAGCAGGTCGACGAATACCTGCGTGATTTTTATGACAAGGTTATCGCTGGCCAGAAGCGTTTTCGCCCCAAGGCGCGTGCGGCCATGAACGCGCTGCGCGATGCGGGCGTTGAGGTTGTCATCGTGTCGGCAACGTTTGGGCCTATCGTGCGCCGAGCCCAGGAATTCGAGCCGTTCGATGTGAGCCTGTGCACTGAAATGGAAGTCGACGCCAGCGGCAATTACACTCGCCGGGTCGACGGCGAGTGCGTCGAAGGCGAAGCGAAGGTGCGCGCTATCACGAAATGGGCCAACGAGAAATACGGCGCAGGCAACTGGGAGCTTTCATGCGCGTTTGGCGACCACCATTCCGACATTCCCATGTTGAGCCGCGCCGCCGACGCGTTCGCCATCACGCCCGATTCCACGCTTTCGCGCACCGCCAGGGAAAACGATTGGCATGCGCTCGATTGGAATTGCAAAGCCGAGAAATAGCGCGCGAGCGAGGCATCCGGGCTCGCGGTTTCGACGGGACGTTCGCGTTTGCCCGCCGCTCGCTATGCCGCGAGCTCTCTGGGCATGCCCATCATGCGTTCTCGGGGGTTTGGGCCTTCAATCGAGCTGTTTGAGCGGACGCATCTGCAAACGAGGCGCCCGTTGCCCATTCCCTATTTGTGGAACTGTTTCTTTCTAAGTAACGTTTCGTGAAATTTTTGCACATCGCTAGGTGCTTGGTTACACTTACATTTGTAGTATTGTCGTTTAATTCATTGAAGGGGGTGGGCGAAGTGCTCAACCAGAACAACGACGAGGCGAATATCGCCAACAATCAAGAGCCCGATCAAGCCCATCGGCCTCAGGGCGATTGCGCTGAATGCAGCTCGTCTGCAGAGGACAACGCCTCTTTCGAACGTGACGAATATTCTGATCATGGCACCGCCATTGTGCATGGCGAGGCTTTGGCGGCTGACTTCATCGCACGTAACGATTACCTCGAGCGCGCCCAGGCGGCGGCGGAAGCGGGCGACCGCGAGCTCGCCATGCATCTGTTCCTTACGGCTTATGAGGAAGCATGCAAGCGTTCGCCAGTCGCGAACGATTCGGCCATCGCGGCGCTGCGCAGGGCGTGGGGCATTGCGTGCGATATGAAGGAGCGCTCGCTCGCCGAATACATTTTCGACAAGCTTGAGCCGCATCTGTCCACCGACGAGGCGCCTGAATACGCCAAGCGCCTGCAGAATTTGGCGCTCGACAAGCTTTCCGAATTCGGCATTTCGCGTGCCGATCTGGAAGGCGTGGCTGACATGATTTCCGAGGAAATCGGCCAAAACGCGCATATCACGGGCATTTCACCCATCATGTCGATGCATATTCCGGGTGATACTGGCGCCGATTCTGCCGACGATTCCGACGAGCCGCGCCCGACGACCGCTTCGGCCGACGTGCACAAGGCTGCGCCTTCGAAGGCCGTGCCAATGCTGCGCTATTCCGATTTGGTGGGCTTCGACAGCATTATCGAAGACGCTCGCTCGCTCGGGTTGGGCGTTGAGGACGATGAGGAATACCGTGCGCTCGTGGACACGTTGCGCGAACAGCACGGCCTCGACGGCCTTTCCGCCGTTGGCTCCGTTGTGTTCCGCACGTCGTCGCGTGAAGACGCGAACACATTCATGCAGGCCGTGGTGGGCGAGCTCGGCCTTCCCGCTATGCGCATTCAAATGCAGCAGGGCCCCATGGGCGTGCCCATGCTGTGCGTCACGGTGTCGGCGAAAAACCAGCCGCGCATGCTTGGTCGCGTTGCGCTTGAGGCTCCGAGCGTGCTCGTGCTCGAGGACATCGACATGTGGGGCGCGCCGCTCATCGACGCCGCCAGCTCCACCGAGGGCGAGGGCGCGATGTTCGCGAGCATGTCGCGTGCCGCGCGCGAAGCCGTTGCGCTTGTTACCGCGGCTGTCGAGAACCCGAACATCTACGTGCTTGCCTCCGTGGGAGGCGAAGCTCCTGACCAAGGATATTTGTACGACCTTATGGAACCCATGAGCGTGGTCGACATTTATTTGCCCGATGAGCTTGAGCGCCGTCAGATTTGGGAAACTATTGCGTCCGAGCATCCGTCGGTGCGATCGCTCGACATGGCGATGCTCACGAAGATGTCGCGCAACCTTTCGCGCACCGATATCGTGACCGCTGCCCGCGAGGCCGTGGAAGACGCTTACCGCGCAGGTCTGAAGGCGCGCTGCTATAAGCCCATCACGCAGGAGCTCATGTTCGAACACATTTCGAACTTCCAGCCGCTCGATTCCACCGAGTACCGTGCGCTCGAAGACGCCGTGATCGCTGATTTCCGCAAGCAGATTGCAGATATCGAATGCGATTTCGAAGAAGAAGCCGAAGCCGAAAGCCGGCGCTACGACGCGCTTGGTGACGATGACGAAAGTGTTGAATAGCCGTGGAACTTACTCGCCGAACCGATTACGCCTGCCGCATCATTCGTGCGGCGTATGCGAACAAAGACGCGTATGTGTCGGTGTCCGATGTGGCCGACGCTGAAAGCATTCCTTACGCGTTCGCCCGCTCCATTCAGCACGATTTGGTGCATGCGGGGCTTTTGAAAACCGTGCGCGGCGCGAAGGGCGGCCTTACACTCGCGTGTGATCCCGCGACAACCACGGTGCTCGATGTGCTCACCGCGCTTCAGGGGCCCATGAATATGTCGCCGTGCTCGGCCGACTCGGAGTATTGCGAGCGCTGTGGCGGTTGCGAGTATCATGGCATTTGGAAGCATGCCGATAGGCTTATGCAAGACTATTTCGAATCGATCACGCTCGAAAAGCTGTTTTCGGGAGAGGCTCGATGATTATTGAAGGGGCGCTTGAGGCGCCCCTTTTTACGAGTGAACCCAGCGATGCCGACATCGCGGAATTCCAGGTGTGGGTGCGCGAGGCGGGGCGGGCGCTCTATCGCGACCTTCCCTGGCGCAATACGCGCGACGCATATGCCATTTGGATTTCCGAGGCCATGCTGCAGCAAACGCAGGTGTCGCGCGTGCTTTCCCGATGGGAGCGGTTCTTGCGCCATTTCCCCACGGTTGACGCGCTCGCGTCGGCGAGCTCGGCCGATGTGGTTGAGGAGTGGCAGGGCTTGGGCTACAACCGCCGCGCGCTCGCGCTGAAGCGCGCTGCCGATATATGTTCCGCGGAATACGCCGGGCGCATGCCCGAAGGCGTCGATAAGCTCGTGAAGCTTCCCGGCATTGGTGATGCCACCGCGGCGGGTATCACGGCGTTCTCGCGCGATGTTCCTTGCCTGTATCTCGAGACGAACGTGCGCGCGGTGTTTATTCACTGCTTCTTTCGCGATGCCGAACGCGTGACCGACAAGGAGCTGCGCCCGCTTGTGGAGCGCGCATGCCCCGCCGAAGATGTGCGAGGCTGGTATTACGCGTTGCTCGATGTGGGCGCCCGTTTGAAGAAAGACCACAAAAACCCGACTCGCAGGGCTGCGGCCTATACGCGGCAAAGCAAATTTGAGGGTTCGCGCCGCCAAAAGCGCGCATGGCTCGTGCGCGAAGTCATGGCCGCGCCGGGGCTTTCGTCGGCTGAATTGCTGCGTCGATTGAATGTCGAGGAGCGTAAGTCGGGCCGCGATGGGGTAGAGGGCGACGAATTCGAATCCATCATGGCCGATCTTGCGCGCGAAGGCTTCTTCCATCGCGAAGGCGACGGGTGGCTTGCGTAGCGGTTTCAAGCTTATGCATTACGGTGAATAGGACAGATTCGCGCGGCCGTCGTACTCAATTCGTAAGTACCCTGCTTTAGGGGATATCCTGTTAGTCACTTTTTGAGCCTGTTTTAATTCCGCAAGCCACAAATATTGAAAAATGTCCAAATAACTAGAAGCATACCCTCACTTTAAAAAGGTTATTCCCAGTTCAGCGATGCCCTATAAGGGAACACGACGGACAGAAACGCCCTATTTGGGCGAAAAAAGATACCCAAGGTCAACATTCATGTTACGATTCGGCAACGGCGTAACATAGTTGTGCCATTTCCCGCATTGTCTTCACAACAGGCTACCGTTGGCGGGTTTTGCCACCTTGCATGCATCATTTGCGCCATAATGCATAGCCGTCAGTGATTCCACCATGCATCTAATAGGAGGTGTACGAATGGACAAACAGTCCACTGCCTCAGAGTTTCAGGGAATGCTCGAAGCGCGCGGTGTTTCGCGTCGTAGCTTCATGAAACTGTGTGGCACGCTCGCGGTTATGGCTGGCTTGGGTGAAGCCGCCGCTCCGCGCGTGGCCCAGGCTCTGGAAGAGTCGGTTATCGGCGCAAGCCAGGGCGACCTGTACCCGGTCATCTGGATCGAGGGTGCTTCTTGCACGGGTTGCACCGAGGCTTTCGCTCAGATCGACGCTCCCGACGCTGCCGCCGTCGTGCTCGAGCTCATTTCGCTCAACTACAGCGAGACCCTGTCCGCTGCTGCGGGCCATTCGATGGAAAAGGCCAAGGAGCAGACCATCGAAGCCGGCAACTACATTTTGGTGTATGAAGGCGCCGTGCTCAACGGTTGGAACGGCAATGCGCTTCGCGTTGCTGGCAAAACCGGCAATGAGCACCTGATCGAGGCCGCCGAAAAGGCGACCGCGGTTGTCGCGCTCGGCTCTTGCGCCGTCAATGGCGGCTGGATGGCCGCCGCTCCCAACGCGTCTAACGCGACGGGCGTGCAGGCGTTCCTCAAGGAGCAGGGCATCAACGTGCCTATCATCAACATCCCGGGCTGCCCGCCGAACCCCGAGTGGCTCTGCGCGGTGCTCATCCAGTACCTGCTGCTGGGCGAGCTGCCCGAGCTCAACGCCGAGAACAAGCCCACGCAGATTTTCGGCCAGACCATTCACGACAATTGCCAGCGTCGTGGCCACTTCGAGAACGGCGAATTTGTTTACCAGTTCGGTTCTCCCGAAGAGGCTAAGGGCTACTGCCTGTACCCGCTGGGCTGCCGTGGTCCGCAAACCAAGGCCAACTGCGGCGTTGTTCGCTATAACCACCGTCGTTCTTGGTGCGTTGAAGCCGGCGCTCCCTGCATCGGCTGCTGCGAAGCCAACCCGAACAATCCGGGCCAGAACTGGATCGAGGTCAACACTCCGTTCTTCAAGCGTCATCGCGATCTGAACATCGGCGACTTCAAGTTCCAGCCTGGCACCATTGCCGCTGCCGTTCTCGGCATCGAAGCTGTCGCCCTGGTCATCCATGGCTTCGGCATGAAGGCTGCTGGCCGCGTGCCGAATGGCGCCGAGTTCGAGAAGAAGCGCGCTTGGGACGCTAAGCATCCCGAAAAGTCCATCGGCGTGTATGACGACGCCCCGAAATCTGACGCCAAGAAAGGAGGCGACGAGTAAATGACGCGTTCCGTTATCGACCCCATTACCCGTATCGAGGGTCACCTTCGCGCCGAGATGGAGGTTACCGACGGCGTCGTTACCGACGCTTGGATTTCCGGCGGCTGCTTCCGTGGCATGGAGCTCGTCGTGCGCGACCGCACCCCCGAAGATGCCGCTTACATCGTGCAGCGCATCTGCGGCGTGTGCCCCGTTTCACACATGCATTCCGCTTCCATCGCGGCTGAGCAGGCTTTGGGTATTACCATTCCCAACAACGCTCGCATCATTCGCAACCTCATTGAGGGCGCGCAGTTCCTGCACAGCCACATTCTGTGGCTGTACAACCTGGCCGGCCTTGACTACGTGAACCCGTTGAACGCCCTTGGCGCCGATGCGGCTGACGCCTACGACTTGGCGGCTGAGCTGGGCACCCCGTCTGCCGACTTCGTTGGCCTGCAGGATCGCCTGAAGAAGTTCGCCGACAACGGCCAGCTCTCCATCTTCAGCGGCAACTGGTTCGACACCGGCGAGTACAACATGACTCCCGAGGCCGACCTTATCCTCACCGCTCATTATCTGGAAGCCCTGCAGATGCAGTCGAAGGCTTCCGAGATTGCGGCGCTGCTCGGTGGCAAGATGCCCCACATCATGACCATCGTTCCTGGCGGCACGGCATTCGTTCCCACCGCCGAGAAGCTTGACGACCTGAAGGGCCTCGTCGACGAGGTGTATCAGTGGGTCGCCGATACCATGATTCCCGACACGCTGGCCATTGCGAAGTTCTATCCCGAGGCCACCACGTTCGGCAAGGGCATTGGCCGTTATGCTGCTTGGGGTGTGTTCGAGAGCCCGTTCGACGAGGGCACTTCCTACGCCGATCGCATGCGCAACCGCTATCTGCCTGCTGGCGTTCTCGACGAGAACTTCAACATCTCCGACCCCGACGAGTCGAAGATCACCGAGTACGTTGGCCACTCTTGGTACGAGGGCGACGCCGACCTGCCGCCGTTCGAGCAGGACACCAAGCCCGCATTTACTGAGTACGACGTCAACGATCGCTACACCTGGGACAAGTGCCCGCTCTACGATGGCAAGTCTCTCGAGACCGGCTCGTTCGCTCGTGTGCTCGTCGCTTATAAGCGTGGCGTTCCGTTCGTCAAACAGCACGTCGACGAGATGCTCGTGGCCTTGGGCGCTCAGGCTGGCGACCTTTCTGTTCTGCAGAATACGCTCGGTCGTACGGCTGCCCGCCAGGTTGAGACCCTCTATATCGCTACCCTGATGAAGGAATGGGTCAACGAGTTGTGCGAAGCTATCAAGAGCGGCGACTCTGAGTACTTCCGCGCTCCCGAGAAGAGCGACGGCGAAGGCACCGCGTTCTGGGAGGCCCCGCGTGGCGCTCTCTACCATTCCGAGAAGGTCAAGGGCGGCAAGATCACCGATTACCAGATCATCATTCCGTCCACGTGGAACCTCTCTCCGCACGACCCGAAGGGCAACTATGGCCCGTTGGAGCAGGCTCTCATCGGCGTGCCCGTTGCCGATGTGGAGAAGCCGATCAACGCGCTGCGTACCGTTCACAGCTTCGACCCCTGCACCGCTTGCGCTGTGCATATCGTCGAGCCGAAGACCGGCAAGAAGTTCGAGACCGTAACCAGCCCGTGGGGGGTGAAGTAAGATGGCACATCTCGCACACTACCGTGAGGCCCATCCGGCTCCGTTCCGCTTCACTCACTGGGTGAACCTCGTTTCCATGGTGATTCTTATCGTCACCGGTTTTGCGATTCACTTCCCGTACTGGCCTGAGTTCATGGGCATTGCCCGTGGCCTGCACATTGCCTTTGGCTTCGTGCTTTTCATCAACTGCCTGCTGCGTGTTGTGCTTGCCTTCATCGTGAAGAGCGCCCCGACCGCTGGCACCCGCGAAGTGGTTCCCGACTACAAAACGTGGCTGCCTCAGGCCGATAACCTTCACCAGGGCCCGCAGTGGATCAAGTACTACCTGTTCCTCAAGAAGGATCACCCGCTGTCCGCTAAGCTTGGCGTTCCGCAGAAGATCAGCTACCTGTGCATTCCCGTGTTGATCATCTTCATGTTCTTCACCGGTCTGTGCTTGTGGCCGCCCTGCGCGAACATGCCGCTGTTCGAGGCCGCTATTGCTGGTCTCGGTGGCGCTATGAGCGTGCGCATCATCCACTACTTCATGATGTTCGTGTTCATCGCCTTTACGCTGCTGCATGCGTACCTGGCAAACATCGAGGGCCTGGCCCCCTCCATGCTCATGTTCTTCGGCAAAGAGCACGGCGGTTTGACCTACGACATCGAGAAGCACAACATTTCCGGCAAGGACGACCTGGCTCACTAAGCCTTGGTGGTTCGCCTGAAGCACCTGCTTCTTACAGAAGGGCTCGCGAGAAATCGCGGGCCCTTCTTTTTTGCCCAAACCTGTTAAATGATCGTAGCGTTTAACAGGTTTTCGATTGGGTTGCGAGGCTGTTGAGTGCGCGGGTTTTTACTTGGAGGCGCGCCAGATTGGAGGTGTTGTTGCGTTGGACTGACACCTGTTAAATGCTCGTAGCATTTAACAGGTTTGCTCAAAGTTCCCGCAGCCCGTAACATTCGTTTGCGGGAGCGCCTCGTTAATGACAGGCTCCTTTTCAAATGCTTGGGTAATTTGCATCATGAGTTTTATCTGGTCTGTTTTATGCTCGGTTTCTCGCGCTTGGAGCGTGCGATGGTGTTGCGTTGGACTGGCACCTGTTAAATGCTACGAGCATTTAACAGGTTTTTGGCCGGGGCGCGTTCTTGGGTTTTCTCGGGGAATGGGCCGCACGCTTGATGAAGTTCGCTACCATGGAATGCCGTGTTTGTTGGCGTTTGAAAGTGAGTGCGTATGCTGCGTGTGAACCATGCGATTCTTCATGTGTGCGACTTCGAGTCGTGCGTGAACGTGTTTTCCGAAGAGGAGCTCGATCTTTCCGATCGCAAGGTGAAGTCGTATGTGGGTAAGACGTGCCGAAAAGCGCTTTCGAGCGTGGAAAATCGCCGTGGCGAATTTGAGCCCGGCTCGTCGTTTGAGGGCGAGGTGCGCGATTATTTCGCCAATCAGGTCGATTTCGTGAGTCTGTCGCGCCAGTGTGCTCAATTCATCGCCGAAGAGTTGGGTCATATGGAATTGCCTGAAAGCTGCGACGTGCTCGTGGCCGATTTCGAAGATGATGCACCCAAGGTTTCAACTGATACGCCTGAGGAGGACCAGGAAGCCGCGTATGAGGCGCAGGGCAAACGCTACTTTGTTGTGGCTTTGCTGAATAGCCGTCCTGCATTCATGCATGAAGTGGGCGGGGGAGAACTCGGCACGCGCGTCGACATCGCGCGCCATCACGCCATTTTGCCGAATCCTTCGCAGAAGCTTTCGAGCTACGCGCTCGTGGAAAGCAAAACGCTCGAAGTGCTGTTCTGTGACAAGGAACGCGAGATTTCGGGTGAGAAGCGTTTGCTTTTGCCCGAGGGTTTGCTGCAATGCTCAAGTGAAGCGTCGAGCAAGGAAGTCGTCGACACAGTGACGCGTATCGTTGAGGAAGTCGCGCAGGAATTCGGCGCGAACACGGCTGTAGCCGCGTCGAAGGCAAAGGCTTACGTGAACGAAAACGCCGACGATTCGGCGTATCTTGCGCCGTGGGACATGGCCGAAGAAGTGTTCGACGACGAGCCTATGCAGAAGCGTTTTGAAGAAGCGGTCGCAGCCGAAAACTTGCCCGACAAGGTACCTATGGAGAAGAAGGCGGCGCAGCGTTTGGCTCGCAACCACAAAATTCGTACCGATACGGGCATCGAAATCACTTTCCCTACGGAGTACTCGCACAACCCCGATTTCATCGAATTTGTAAGCATGCCGAACGGCATGATTTCAATCGAACTGAAGAATATCGGGAACATTGAGAACAGGTAATACTTTGGTCTGATGATCAAGGTGTTGGCTCGATATTGCGCGGTGATCTGGCGGCGCGTTTCGAGTTCGAGCTGCGGCTTGCGTACCGAAAGCGCTTTGGTCTGCCGACCAAGGCATCATTTGATGTGGTGTGCCTGGCGAGACGTGCGTTTTCGATAGATTCCGCACGAGCAGAAGGCGCCAGTGGCGCCTTCGTCGCAAGCAGGACTTGACCGAAGCGAAAGCGCATGTCTCGCCAGGCACATTAACTTTTATATAGGAACACCTGTTCGTTTTTGCTATACTGTTCCGCATGGAAAACGAGCAAACATATTTCACGAACATACAAAAAGCTACGGGGCTTGCGACGTCTGAGGAGCCTCAGCTGAACGCTGCGCAGCTCGAAGCCGTTACCACGACCGAGGGCTTCGTTCGCGTGATTGCGGGTGCTGGTACGGGCAAAACGCGCGCGCTCACGCATCGGTTCGCGTACTTGGTCAACGACCTGGGCATTCTGCCGGGCAATATTTTGTGCGTCACGTTCAGCAATAAGGCGGCCAACGAAATGCGCCAGCGCATTCGTCGCGTGACGGGCGATAACGATACGGGTTACATTTGCACGTTCCATAGCTTCTGCGTTTCGGTGCTGCAGGAAGATTCGCATGCCGTGGGGTACCCGCAAAGCTTTCTGGTACTCGATAATGCCGATATCGATGCGATGCTGCAGGTGATTTACGATGAGCGCAAAATCACCCTGCGCGAGAAAACTTTCGGTAAGGCGCGCGATATGATCGAGATTTTGAAAACGATTGAGCGCCCCGATTATTATCTCGACCTTATCTCGCTTCCGCTGGCGGAGCTCAAGCAGAAATACCTTGATGCGCGCAAGGTGGACGACATCATCTTCTACGGTTATTTGTATCAGCAGAAAAAATGCTTTGGACTCGATTACAATGACCTCATCATTATCACGCTGCATATTTTCGGCCATTTCCCCGATATTGCGCTGAAGTGGCAACAGCGTCTTGAGTACGTCATGATCGACGAGTTTCAAGATATCGACGCGTTGCAAATCGCGCTCATGGAAAAACTCGTTGAATACCATCGCAATCTGTTCGTCGTGGGCGACCCTGATCAAACGATTTATACGTGGCGTGGCGCCGACGTTCGGTACCTCCTCGATTTCGCCGATGCGCACGAGGGTTGCAAGACCATTCTTATGACCGAGAATTATCGCAGCACGCCTGAAGTGCTCGGTGTGGCGAATTCGCTCATCGAGAAAAACAAGCAGCGCATTCCCAAACGGCTCGAGGCGCAGCGCGACGTTCATGGCCCCACGGTGTGGCACCATGCGAAATCGCCCGAAGAAGAAGCAGCGTGGATTGCAGAAGGCGCCCAGAAGCTGCGCGAGGCGGGGGTGGCGTATCGTGACATGGCGGTGCTGTATCGCGCGCATTATGCATCGCGTGCGGTAGAAGAAGCATTAATGCAGGCCAAAGTTCCCTATACGCTGTATTCCGGAGTTCCGTTCTTTGGCCGTCGTGAAGTGAAAGACGCGCTGAGCTATTTGCGGTTCGTGGCGTATCAAGATGATTTATCGTTTGCGCGCGTGGCGAATGTGCCGAAACGCAACATGGGCCAGCGACGCATGGCATTTCTGCGCGAGTGGGCCGATGAGCATGAGTGCACGCTGTACGAGGCGCTCGAGCAAACCATCGACGATGAGATTTTCAAGCGCACGAAAGCCAAACAGCTTCTGGTGCTCGTCGACCGATTCCGCGGACGGTTCGAGGGGCGTGCGGTAAGCGATGTTATGGTGGCCGTGCTTAACGAGAGCGGCTACGATCGCATGCTGCGCACCGAGGGAAGCCAAGAGCGGCTCGATAATGTGGCTGAGCTCAAACAGAGTATCTATGAGTTTGAAACTACATGCGGCGAGGAAGTGACGCTCGAGCATTATCTGTCGCATGTGGCGCTGCTCACCAATGCCGACGCGATGGATGGTGCAGCCGACAAGGTGAAGCTCATGACGATTCATGCAGCGAAGGGCTTGGAGTTCAAGCATGTGTTTTTGTGTTCGATGAGCGAAGGCGTGTTGCCCTCGAAGAAAACGCGAACGCGCGAGCAAATGGAGGAAGAACGCAGGCTCGCGTTCGTTGCTATGACGCGCGCCGAAGATGGCCTGTACCTTACCGAGGCCGAAGGTTTCACGCACATGGGTACGCCGCGCTATCCGTCGCGGTTCCTGCTCGATATCGACCCTGAGTGTTTGCTGTTCTCTCACAAACCCGACCAAACAGCGCTCGAGGCTGCGCGCGCCGCGTATGCGGCCAACGACCAGTGGATTGCCGGCATGAGTGCCGATGTGCGATTCCGCCAGGGCAGCCGCGTACGTCATGCCGTGTTCGGCGAAGGCATTGTCGAGGAAATCGATATGCAGAAGCGCGCCTATATCGTGTGCTTCGATGGGCTCGATACCACGCGCGCCATCAGCTTCCGCGTGAAGCTGGAAAAAGCATAGCGATGCTTTCCGTCTATTGTGAACGCGCTAATACTCGTAGCATGTAACGCGTTTTCTTAGGCGTGCTGTGTGATCCCTGCCTGGTGAATTCGGCATCACCAGGTTCGATGGTTTTGCTGCGGCACTGTTGGATGCGGCTGAAATTGATTCCGTCTCAGGCGACAGGGTGCTTGAGACGGCCGGGTGCCTTGGGGCCAATCTCGATCCCAGGATTATTAGGCCCGCGAAAACCTGTTAAACGCTACGAGCATTTAACAGGTTTCGTTTACTGGGGCCCTGAGTTACTCGACCTCGGCGAGCGTGGGGATGGATTGCTGGGCGCCTACCTTCGTGGTGGCCATGGCGCTTGCTTTCGTGGCGAGCGCTACTGAGTCAGCGAGCGACAGGCCACGTGCGTACCCTGCAACCATCGCACCGATATAGGTGTCGCCTGCGCAGGTGGTGTCGATTGCGCGCGTCTTCGGCGGCACCGATTCAATGGTTTCATTGCCGCAAAACACCATCGATCCACGCGCTCCCAGCGTAATGGCAACGCAGCCCACGCCGCTTTCTTTCAGTTTGTCGGCGGCGGCGCGAGCGCTCGTCGCATCGGCGGGGTAGATGCCCGTCATCATCTCGCATTCGCCCTCGTTCACCACCACCAAATCCAGGCAGGGCAGCACGGCTTCGGGGATCTCGTGCGCGGGGGCGGGGTTTATTGCCACGTATAGGCCTCGTTTGCACGCTTCGGCAAGCGCGGCCCAGGTGGTTTCGTAGTCGCATTCCAGCTGGACCAAGAACGCGTCGCCCGGTTCGGCCACTTCGTCGAGTGCGCGTCGCACTGCATCGATGCGAGTGCTTGCGTTTGCTCCTGCGTCAATGGTGATGAAGTTGTCTCCGCATACGCGTGTGATAATGGCCACGCCTGTTGGGCAGCTTTCCGAGCGCGTGATGTATTCGCACGTCACGCCGTGCTCGGCGAGGCTTGCAATCATCTGGTCGCCGAATGCGTCAGCGCCCACGGCACCCAGCATGCACACCGCGGCGCCCATTTTCGCCGCAGCTACGGCCTGGTTTGCGCCCTTGCCGCCGGGGTTGGTGATGAAGCCGCGACCGATAATGGTTTCGCCCAAATTGGGCATGTGGTCGCTCTCGATGGACAGATCCATGTTCAGGCTGCCGAAAACGATGACTTTGCTCATGATGATCCTTCGCGTTACGTGGAATCGAATGATGGTCGGGTGGGATGTGTTCTTTGGCGAATGCATTCGAGTGCATTGGAACGTGTTCGATGCACTCGCCAGGGAACACCAAGTGCGGCTTGCTTTTGGCGAGGGAGTCGCAAGTGGGTCTTTTTGCTTGAAACCGGGGCTGTTTTGGCAGAAAACGCGACAATTAGGTCTTTTGAAACTTGCGAAATTTGAAAAATGGCATCCAGATGTTGCTTCTCGAGGGCTATTTCTAGCGGGAAAGCCCTCGAGAAGCAAATTCGCCATTAACAAGAATACCTAGTCGCGGTGATTCCTGCCAGGAAAGGCGCAACCTCATGCAGAAGCGCCGGCTGTGCGACCGAACGCGCAGCCGGCGCAAATGAGACTAGCTGTTGTCGGCGTCCTCGGCCTTTGGAATAAGGAACGAAGTTGCCAGCGCCAGCACCAGCAGGATGGCGCCCATGACCATGGCGGCAGCATAACCGCCGGCGGCACCCGCCTGCGCGGCGTAGGCGTCCATAGCGGCGTACAGCACGGCGAAAGAAAGGCCTGCGCCCAGATTGAACGCGCCTGCGTTCATGCCCGGCAGGTAGCCTGTATTGTCTTTCGGGGAAAGCACGATGCCCAGGCCGTTCAGCATGATGTTCGCGGTGCCTGCATAGGAAATGCCCAGTACGACCGAAATCACGGCAAGCGTGGCGATGCTCGTGTTGTGCGCGACGAAAATGCCGAACAGAGCACCCAAAATGGAAACTACGAGACCCGCGCGCAGCACAACGTGGTAGCCGAATTTGCTGGCAAGAACGCCGGCAACGGGGCCGAAGCACAGGCCGAGCAGCGCATACGGGGTTAGCGTGGCGAAGCTCACCACGTCGGCGCCCATGGCGACGCCGCAGGCTTCGTCTTGCGCGATGGCGGGCACAACGCCGTTCATAATGGCGAACACGCCGGTCATGGTAAGCAGCGTGGTAAGCAGCAGGCCCCACGTGCGGCGCTGCTTCAGATAGTGGGTAGACACCATGGGGGCGTCTTTCTTCTTTTCGATGTTCCAGAACACCACGAAGAACACGGCGGCAACGACCACCAGCACGGCCACCATCACGAGGTCGGCTTTGGCCAGCTTCTGAATCTCGTTGATGGCCAAGTAGGCGGAAAGAAACGCGATGCCGAGCGTAACCACGCCGGCCCAGTCCATTTTCGGCGAGCCTTCGGCCTTGCTTTCCTTCGAGCAGAACCACACGAGCACCACGGCGAGCACGGCAACGACGGCCATGCAGATGAATACCGAGCGGAAGCCGAAGTTGCCGGCAAGCCAGCCACCCAGAATGGCGTCAACGCCTGCGATGCCGCCATTGACCGAGGTCAGGATGGCCATCAGCTTGGTATAACGGGCCTCTTCGGTCACTTGCGTGTGCAGCATGATAAGGCACATAGGCACAACCGGGCCGGCAACGCCTTGCATGATGCGGCCCACCATGAGCATGGTCACATCTTGCGCGGCAGCGCTCACGATACAGCCGATGGCGGTAATCAGAAGCATGCCGCTGAGTACCTTCTTGCGGCCTACGATGTCGGCCAGGCGGGGAAGGAACAGCGAGAACAGCGCGGCGGCCGTGAAGAACACCGTTTGCGTGTTGCCGATTTCGGTGGCGGTGGTGTTCAACTCGTTTTGCATCGCCACAAGCGCGGGCGAGAGCATAGAAGCGTTGAGCTGGAAGGCGAAAATTGCCACGAGCAGTGCGGTCATGAGGGCAACGATGTTCTTGCCGCCCTCGTCGAGAGTTTTGGGTTTGGTAGATTCAGCGGCCATGCGAACTTAGCCGATCCTTTCAATAGCGTCAGTCACGAGGTTCCAGAATTTGTCGAAGTCGAGCTTCGTTGCCACTTGGGTGTGGCATTCCTCGGCAGAAGGCTCCGGCCCGCGCAGGTCGGCGACCGTCATGCCCAGAGTGAGCTTGCTGTGGATTTCCACGTCGAGCGGGCAGCGGCGCGTTTCCACGCACGTGGGGTCGATGAGGTAAGCAACCGTGCAGGGATCGTGCACCGGCGGATCCACGAAATCTTGGTTGTCTTGGTAGGTCTTGCGGAAGAAGTCCATGAGGCCCGAGACGAACGTAGCGAGCGGTGTGCCAACTTCTTCGATCCTCTTTTGCGCGGCGGGCGTGCACAGCGCTTGGTGCGTGAGGTCGAGGCCAACCATGGTGAGCGGCCACTTCTCGTTGAACACGATGTGGGCGGCTTCGGGGTCGACTTTGATGTTGAACTCGGCCACGGCACTCCAGTTGCCCACGTGGTAGCCGCCGCCCATAAGCACGACTTCCTTCACGCGCTCAACGATGCGCGGCTCCATGCGCACGGCCATCGCGATATTGGTGAGCGGGCCGGTGGGAACCAAAGTGATGGTGCCTGGTTCGCTTGCCATGATGGTTTCCACGATGTAGTTCACCGCGTGCTTCTGCTCGAGCGGGCGGGTGGGCACGGGACGGGCAGCTCGACGCCGTCCAGGCCGCTTTCGCCGTGAATCGAGGCAGCCACTTCCTGCGGACGCACGATGGGACGGTCGCATCCGGCGTACACGGCCACGTCGGTGGCGTGTGCCTTTTCGAGCACCGCGCGGGCGTTGTAAGTCACCTTTTCGAGGCTTTGGTTGCCTCCGACGGTGGTCACGCCCAAAAGCTCGATTTCGGGGTTGCCCAGCGCGAGCAGGATGGCGACGGCGTCGTCGTGTCCTGGATCGCAATCCAGGATGATCTTCTTCGTCACGATTGCTCCTTTAAAAGAGGGGTTGCTTGCATGCCTTCGGCAAAGTATCAGAGATATTCGTCCAAAGGCATAACTTTGAAGTTTAACGCATTCGAAATGAATAGGACGCGAAAGTTGGAAGTATGTATACGATGCTGACATGATTCGCTGTTGCGCCGAGCAGAAGTTGCTGAACGCCACCTGTTAAATGCTTGCGCTAAACGCTACGAGCATTTAGCAGGTTCGAACTAGGGAAGGGTGTTGGGCGATTTTTGCGTTTCAACCTGCTAAATGCCCGTAGCGTTTAGCAGGTTTCGAGCATGGCGTTTGCGAGCTCTTGGCAGATGGGCTTACTAGGCTATTGTCTTCGCTCAATTTGTTGCGCAACAACTTTCGCGTTTTCGGGTGTATGGTCGATTCGTCGTGTTTATACATCACGGATTAGGCCGAAAGGGTGGTGCGAATGTCAAGCGCAACGAGGAAGGGAAGGTCTTCCACAAAGAACGGTTCAACCAAGTTCAAGCCAACATTCAACTATCTTGTTGCGATTGGCGATGAGGAATGCGTGCGCACGATGCTTGGCGCGATGTATCGCAATCTTCTTGAAGCGCGAGAAATCATCAGCGAGCTGCCCTATGGAGTCGATGAGGAGCGGAACTATTACGGTGTAGGGAAAAAGGTTTCCGAGCCAATTGAGGTAGAGCCCTATTGCGACTCGTGGTCGTTGAGCGAGCTCGAGTTGAAAATCCATACGCCGTTTTGTCGTGAGCCCGTTTTGGCATTCAATCCGAAAATCGATTCCGAGGTCATTCTGCATAGACGTAAAGAATATGTTGACGAATATGAGCCTGAACTGTTCGTGTCGATGCCCAGGAAAAATCTCTATATTCTGAGCGTGAAGTTTGTGATGCTGCGTGGCGACGCGGCGCCTGAAATCGCGCGATTCGTGTCGTCCCTGCCCGATGGCTCGTATGCAATAGCGGCGTGCCACACGCATGAAGGAAGCAAAGACTTGCGCGTGGAGCTCGGCGTCGAGCAGGGCGGCTATACGGTGGCGAACGGGACGAGCGATTTCGTGGTTGGCGATGTCGGCGTAACGTTTGAAGAGTTTGGTAAAAAAGCGCTCGCGTGCGCCGCTGATTCCTTTAACGGAAATGCCCAGAGCGCGGCTGTGTTTCGGGTTGCGAAGCTTGCCATTGGTGCTGCGGTGCGCGATTTTGCGGTGCAGCAAGCCGACTACGCGGAATTGTTTGCCGCGAAATCGGGGCTGCCTACATTCGCGCCTCGGTCCGATGGTTCACTCGACAGCCTAAATGAAACCTCCGTGAGCGTTTCCGCCGCGAACGATTCCGAAGGTCCGATTGACCCCTGCATTGGCTTCTCGTGGAGCGAAGTTGCCCGCGCTATTCGTGCCGAAATGGCTGCGATGCCAGCAAAATACGCCGTGAGCGGCTCAGGGGAAGGCGAGCATAAAGAGTGCATGTTCACCATGCGTGAGGGTGACGAAGTTGTGCTGCGATCGAACTGGAAAAGCGATTCGTCGAGCCCCATTGAGCTTCAGGTTTGCGACGTATTTGGCCATGAGCTGGGCTTTTTGGGTACACCTGCATCGCTTCCCAATATAAAACGAGCTGCTTTGGCGTGCATGGTGCCGCATTTGAAAGCGAAAGCGATTAACGTCAACCCGTTTTCGGGATATATGCGCGTGGAGGTTGAGCTTGACCCGACCGACGAAGGTGAGCTTCTCTCCGTTGCTCGCACTATGCTCGATTCAGAGCCTGCGGAGCGCGGCAAGCTCTCGTTGACAAGCCCGAACGCTCAGAAGCTCTATGCGCATAAACGCGCCGATTTGGAGAAGGCCGAAGAGGAACGGGCGAGGGCCGAAGAGGAAGCGCGCAAGGCCGAATTCGAGAACGGGCCCGTGGCGCGCCAGTTGAAAGACCTGATCGTTTTATACACGGGATGCGTGCCGTATTCCCGGGAAGAAGTTGCCTCCTGGCAAGAAGATAAACATCGAATTTCGAACGGGGCTTTTTCGCGCAAAAACGACCTATCGGGGGGTTACGAGGGAAAAACGTGGCTCGAGGCATTCGAACAGGTTGTGTCGGGGGTTACGAGCCTTTACGGAATGAAGGTTCCAATTCCCTGCTTCGACCTGTATTGCACGGAATTTTACCCCTTTGAAGCCAACTTTTGCTATGAGTACGGCATTGGCCGGCAATATTGGTACAAGGAAGATTACGACGTTTATAAGTTGCTATCGAGCAAGGGCGCGAGCCTGGAGCTGCCTTACCTTCTTGGTTATAAATCTGGGGAGGCGGCAGCGAGGGTTCGGGCGCTGTTCCATTGCGAGCCTCGTGTGGCTCAGCTGTTCTACGATGAACATGGTGCGGTTTCGCCCAGCGATTTCGATGCCAATTCTTTCGGCATCAAGCGCGAGCTTTTGGGGTCGTGGAACATCGAGGCGTATCGCTGGCTCAAGCACAATATGCCCGAAGAGGTCAAAAATCTCAAACGCCAAGAATTCGTGAGAACCGGTCTTCTGCCTGCTCTTGTGGAAGATAAGAAAGATTCGTCGGTCGTGTTGACAGATAGTTCCAGCGGCCGCGTTTTGCCTTGCGAGGCCGTTACGCTGGCCATGAATCGCGATGACAAGGAAGGCATGAGCATTCTCATTCGCAAGTTGAAGTTCACGCTTGACGATATAAAGAAAACGAGAGCTGTGCTTGAGGAAACCCCCGATTTCGCCGAGCAGGTCGAAGAGCTCGACGCCTTGCGCGCGGCGCGTTTTGCAGAAGTCGGTTTCGAGCCGGGTGCGGCAAGCAGGGGGAAGTTCACGTGGAATGAGAAACGCCGTGTTTTCTTCGCCGAGCTGTGCGAAGTGCCCGACATTGCATTGGCCGAAGAATTCTTCGAATGGTCTGGAAGGAAGTTTCCGGGCGGCCTGGGCGACGTGTATATATTCGATGGGCTGACGCGAAACTGCAGCATGGAACTCTTCGAATTTCTGCGCGACAACGATTTCGATTTCACGAACGCTGCGACATACGAGGCGCTGAAGCCGACTGAATATCGAAAGCTCAAAGGCCCTAGAAATTTTGTCACGCGTGTGATTGATTTCCTCACTTCTGGTTGGGGCTTTAAGTCTCATGGGCATATCGAGCAAGAACGGCTCGATGCGGCGCGCGATATTATCGTCGCGCTCCTCGGAATAGGCGTTTCCATCAGGACAAAAGACGAGGAATGGGACCCCTGGTTCTATAACAAATTCACGTCGTATACTGTTGCGAGACTATATCCCGACGACGAAGAGCTTAAGCGTCTCATTGAGGCCGCTGGTTATTCATGGTACATGGAATAGGGAACCCCGCATGAAGGCGTGTGGCCCGCCCGATGCGCGCGGTGTTGGGCGGGCCTTCGCAATAGTGGTGTGCGTTTCGTCGCGCAAACCGAGGCGGGGCTGGCGAACGCATTTGTTGCGCAACAGATTTCGCCGCTTTGGCGGTATGATGATTAGAGATGAAACGAGATGAAACCGATGCCCCAAAATGCGCGTGGGCCGCTTTCGGTGGCCGCTGCTGGATAAATCGGGCAAACGGCTGCCGCAGCGCGTTTAAACCATAAGCAAGGGTTATCATATTGGGCGAATAAAAGGCGGTTTACTGCCGCCAAGGCAACCAACGTCGCGAATAGAGGAGTTCTTCGTGGCACAACCTAAAAACCTCGTCGGGGGGGTCGCTCACTCGAGAGCAATTCCTTCTTCGAGAAATGCGCATCGTCGCCGACTTGCGCACGCAAGGTGAACCTGACGACGTAATAATCCAGCGCGTTAAGCGCGAAAACCTGTTTCAATATGGCACGGAACGCATGCTGGCCGATCGTGCCCGCGCATGCCTGCGGCGTCTCGATGCCCTCGAAAATGCCGACGGTTCGCCCGAGCCTCGTGAAGCCGCCGCTCGTCTTACCGAACTGATTGCCCATGGTGCGCCCGAAGCCGCCGGGCAGGCGAACCTCTATGCCATGATTCGCCGATACGAGTTGATGCGCGCATTCATAGGCGCCGAAATCGCCGATCGTCTGGCGTGCCTCGATTACACGTTCACGCGCGTTGACATGAATGCGTTTTTTACGCGCTACCAATTGGAAAATGCAGAAGCTGCCACATGGAGCGATGCGACGGTCTATCGCATTAAATCGACGCTTGCGAGCTGCCTGATAAACGTTGGCATGCTTGATTCTACGAAGGGCGGCCATCTTTCGCCGCTCATGCTCGATTTTGACGTTGAATCGGCCATGAAAGAAAACGGCGATGCCGATATCGCCGCCGCGCTCTCGGGATTGGGGGCGATGTAGATGGCTCCCCAGTCGCAAACGGAAACGACATACGATGTGCTCCAAGCGCATTCTAAGGCCGCGCGCGCCCAGGCCGATTTCGACCATCGCTGCAAGGTGCTGCGCAAACGCCTTTGCGAACAAGATTTCCTGGAAAACAAAGGCCTGGGCAACGAAATAGGCTTTTTCACGTTCTGCTACGACGCGTCGTTCGAGCTTGAAATGCGCGCGTTTGTGGCCGATCTTCAGGCCGACGCCGCAAAGGGCGCTCTGCCGTGCAACCTCATCGTGAAAAATCTCTACGACGCTTTCCTTGATGTGCTTGAGGACGAGGGAATTGTCGATGAAATCCCTGTTCATGAAGCAAAGTATGGAAGCGAGTATCAGATAAGACAATTGAGAGACATAGCGACTCCAGACATATTTACCGAGGAGCTTTGTCGTATTCCACATCGGATGGGCGATGTCCTGATTCTGACAGGGGTGGGTGAGGTTTACCCGTTCTTGCGAGTTCACGCATTGCTCGAAAACATGCACGTCGAATTCAGCGATATTCCCGTGGTCGTAATGTATCCGGGCCGCTTTGACGGGAAATGCTTCTCGCTCTTCAATAAGTTAAATGATGGTAACTATTACCGCGCGTTCGATATTGCATAGGAGGCCTCTGTGATTATCAATGACATCTTTCAGAAAGATATCAATCGTTCCATTAACGGCGTCATCAAGGTCATGCAGGATGATGAGGCTGCCATCCAGCAGGAACTTTCTGAATACGTGGTCACGCGCGAGCTTCAGGGCCATTTTGCGCATTTCTTCGAAAGCTATTCTCGTGCCCTCGACGTGCCTACCGACAAAATTGGCGTTTGGATTTCGGGCTTCTTCGGCAGCGGTAAATCGCACTTTTTGAAAATGCTGTCGTACCTGTTGTCGAACAAAGTGGTAGACGGCAAGCCGGCCATCGATTATTTCGATGGCAAGGTGAGAGACGCGCTGGTCTACGAGAACATGCGTCGTTGTGCCGAGGTCTCCACTGAAACTATTCTGTTCAATGCTGATGCGAAAGGCGGCCAGCTGAAGGGCGGCGACGCGGCCCGCACTGCGCTTTTGCGCGTATTTGAATGCGTTTTTTACGAAAACCAAGGTTTTTTTGGCGAAAATCTAAAGATCGCCAAGCTTGAGCAGTATGTCGATTCGCTAGGGAAAACGCAGCAATTTCGCGAAACGTTCGAGCGTATTAATGGTGGTGCGTGGGTGAAGAGGCGTCGTTCGTGCGCCAAAGGCTACCATTCCGACGCTCTTGTTGAAACCATGAAAACCGTGCTCGGTTGGAGCGACGATGAAGCGCGGCATTGGTTGACGGTGAAAGACGACGATCCTCTGTCCATTGACGCTTTCGCTGAAGAAGTCAATGAGTATTGCGAAGCGCGCGCGGCCGAGCACGGTGGCCAGTTCCGCCTGCTGTTTATGGCCGACGAAGTCGGTCAGTTCATCGGTGACGACCAAAGCCTCATGCTGAGCTTGCAAACCATCGTCGAGGAATTCGGCGCGCGCTGTGGCGGCCGCGTGTGGGTGATGGTCACGAGCCAAGAGGCTATCGACGAGGTCACCATGATTGTCGGCGACGATTTCTCGAAGATTCAAGGCCGCTTCAACACGCGTCTTTCGCTTTCGAGCTCGAGTGTCGATGAGGTTATCAAGCGCCGCGTGCTCGAGAAAACCGAGGCTGCCGAGCTCACCCTTGCGCAGGAATACGCACAGCAAAGCGCCGTGCTGAAGAACCTGTTCACATTTGAAGAATCGCGTGGCGATTTGGTTGGCTATGCCTCGCAGGCCGATTTCACAGAAAGCTACCCGTTTGTGAACTATCAGTTCAAGGTGTTGCCCGACGTGATGACCGAAATACGCAAGCATGGCGTGAAGGCTGCGCATATGTCAACCGGCGAACGCAGCATGCTTTCGGCGTTCCAGGAATCGGCACAGGCGGTGCAGGGCGAAGGCGTCACCACGCTCGTGCCATTCTGGCGTTTCTTCGACACCATTTCGAAAGACCTCGACCACGGCATTATCCAGGTGGTCGTTCGCGCGAGCGAAGCCGCCGAAGCTGGGCGCGGCCTTATGCCCGAAGACGTGCGCCTGCTCAAGCTGCTCTACCTTATTCGATACATCAACTATATCAAGGCCACGGTGAACAACCTCACTATTTTGATGACCGACGATATGGGCGTCGACAAGGTTGCCCTGCGTGAGCAGGTGAAGGCGTCGCTCGACCGTCTGGTTCACGAGAACTATGTGGCGCGCCAGGGCGATGCCTACAACTTCCTCACCGACGAAGAACAAGAAATCGCGCGCGAAATTGCTGAAATGCAGGTGGATTCGGCCGAGGTAATAGAGACCATCAAAAAGAACCTGTTTGCGGGCATCTATACGCCCACTGCCTTGAAACGTGGAGCGAACGATTTCCCTTTCGACCGCTGCGTAGACGATTCCATGTACGGCAATGCCCAAAATGGCATGCGCTTGAATGTGGTGACCCTGGCGAACGATTTGTCTCGCGCTAGCGACAATGAGCTCGTGGCGAAATCGAGTGGTCAGGCCATAGTGGTGCTCGACAACGATAAAGACTATTACGACGTGCTGCTCGGCGTTGCCAAAGTGCGCAAATACATAAAAACGAAGAACCCTTCCCAGTTGCCGCCTTCTACGCAGGATATCGTGAAGGGCAAACTGAACCAGGCGAATTTCGACGAGCGAGAAGCCTCCAAGCTGCTTGAAGACGCGGTAGCCAATGCCAATTGCTACGTGGACGGCGCGGCAATCAAAGTGCGCACCGCAAGTGCGCGCGGCGTTTTCGACGAGGTGCTCGGTAGGCTCGCCGAATCGGTGTATAGCAAAGCGTCCTATATCACCGATCCCGTGACGGGCGACGGCGACATCGTGCGCATTTTGAATGAAGCGCAGCAGGGTATCGAGGGCTGGGGCGGTGCCAACGAGCAGGCGTGTAGAGAAGTGGCCGACTATCTTGCGGTTCAGGCACGTATCCATCAGCAAACTACCATGGACGACGTGCAGCGCCGTTTCCAAGGCGCACCGTATGGCTGGCGCGAAATAGATATAGCCGCAACGGTGGCGCGCCTTCTAGCTGCGCAAGAGGCGACGATTCTTTATGGTGGGACCATAGTTGCGACCGATAATCGTAACATAACGAGCTATCTGCGCAAACGTACTGAAATCGGCAAGGTCGAAGTGAAACGCCGCGAAAAACTGAACGAACGGCTTCTTAAAGATTGCCGCGACATTCTGTCTGAGTTCACGGGCGCGCGTGATATTCCCGCCGACGAAGACGGCTTGGTGCGCCGCGTGAAAAGCGAACTGGCGGAAGCCATCGGGCAATGCCAGCAGCTTTTGCGCACGCACTATTCGGGCATGCCGGCATATCCGTATCCCTATAAGCAAGCGGTAGAAGATGGCGTGCATGTGCTGATGCAGGTGCAACAGCAGCAAAACGACCCCGAGGCGTTGCTGCGCGCATTCCAGAAAGCCGAAGATGATCTTTTGAATTTCGCCGAGGCGAAGGGAGACGTTGACGCGTTCTTCCCCAATCAGCAGCGCCTGTTCGACGAATCGGCCAAACTGTTGGCGAGCATTGCCGAAGAGGGCGATAGCATGGAAGGCGATGGCGACGCCCAAGATGCCATTACCCAGGTGAAGGCCATTCTCCAATCGCCCAAGCCGGCGATTCCGCAGCTCAATAATTTGAATAATCGCATTCGTGATGCGCACGACAAGGTGGTGGCGGCGCATCGGGCGGATTTCTTGGATGCGCTCGATCGCGAAATTCATGGTTTGGAGCACTATGCGGCCGATCAGGCTGAGCAGCCCGAAGCGGCAAAGGCCGCCTTCCTGAAAGCGCAGGTAGCGCTCGAGGACTTGAAAACGCAGGCTCATGCCAAAAATACGGCTCAGGCGATTGACGCCCTATGTTTCCGGCTCGAACAGAAGGCGCGCGAAGCCAAGCGTGCAATCGATGCCGCAGTGGAGGAAGCGAAAGCGAAGGCTGCGCGCGAGATATCGGTTCCTTACGAAACCGCAAGCGGTGAAATCGTGAACAACGTCTATCAGAAGTCTCAGGTACCACCTGTGTCAAAGCCTCGCGTTAAAGAAATTAAGCGCGGTGACGTGCTTCCGCGTAAAACCTTGAAATCGCGTGCCGATGTTGACGCATGCGTTGAGGCCTTGCGTGCGAAATTGCTAGAAATCCTGGATGACAACGATGCCATTAGCTTGAACTAAACGGGGGAGCTCCATGAACGATTCTGCTATCAAGACATTTTGCGTACAGGCTCGTGAAAAGCTCGAGCAGGGCGTTGAGCTGCGTATGCAGAAATACGGCATCGCCGCCGAAGGCGTGCCCGGCGCCGCCGCCGATGCGGTGGGCGCGCTGCCGCTTTCACCTGTCGAGCGTGAACAACGCGCCGAATTGCTGCAGTTGCAAGCCAAGCTGGGCGAGGGCGATGTGGCCCATGGCAACGCCCGTTTGAAGGAGCGCGCGGCATACACGTGGTTCAACCGCATGGTGGCGATTCGCTTCATGGAGCTGCGCGATTTTCTGCCTAGCCGCGTGCGCATATTCAGCAGGCCCGATGGAAGCTTCGGGTCACAGGCCGTTGACGAGGCGCTTGACGTGGAAATTGCGGGGCTCGATGCGGCTCGCGTGCTGCAGCTGAAGCAGGCGAGCGACGATGAGGCGCTGTTCCGTTATTTGTTCTTGGCGCAATGCCAAGAACTCGCGAGCTGCATTCCCAATGTATTCGAGCCGGTGGATTCGGCTCTGGAGCTGCTTTTGCCCGACAGGCTTATGGCGCGCGACGGCGTGGCGCAAGCTATGGTAGAAGACATTCCCGAAGAGGACTGGCTCACCCATGTGGAAATTCTGGGTTGGATGTACCAGTACTACAACGCTGAGCGCAAGATCGAGGTCGATGCCGCAGTTAAGAAAGGCAAGAAAGTCTTCAAAGACGATCTTGCTCCTAAAACGCAGCTGTTCACGCCTGAATGGATTGTGCGCTACATGGTAGAGAATTCGCTTGGGCGTCTGTGGATGCTGAATAACCCGCAAAGCGGTCTGCGCGAACGCATGGAATACTACATTGAGCCCGATGCCGAACACGAAGATTTCATTCGCATATACGGACCCGAGGAAATAACGTTGTGCGACCCGGCGTGCGGTTCGGGCCATATTTTGGTGTACGCGTTCGATTTGCTGTACGCCATGTATGAGGAGCGCGGCTATCGCGAACGCGAGATTCCGCAGCTCATTTTGCAGAACAACCTTACAGGTTTGGAAATTGACCCTCGTGCGGCGCAAATATCAGGTCTGGCGCTCGCCATGTGCGCTCGTGAACACGACCGCCGTTTCTTTGGTCGCGGCGTCTCGGCGAATATTTCCGTATTTAAACCTGTTGCTTTTGATGATGGCGAGCTTCCTGAGGACTGCGCGCTTGTCAAAAAGAAGAGTTTACTCGACGCTTTGGCTCATCTTGACGAAGTGGGGTCGCTTCTCACGCCAGGTGAGGTGGAGCTTGCTGCTATACGTGAGGCAATCGCTATGTGCGAAAACAACGGCGGTGGACTCTTTGCTAATAATGCGGCCGATAAATTGAAAGTAGTGCTTTCAGCCTGCGAGAGGCTGGCACGAAAAAGCTCGTGTGTGGTTGCCAATCCTCCTTATCTGGGGAGTTCGGCTTTTGATCCATTCATGTCTAAATGGGTTAAGGAGAACTATCCCGACGTGAAGAGTGATCTTTGTACTTGCTTCATCGAGCGCGTTCTGTCCCTGACGGACCGATCCGGCTTTGCTGGATTGGCGACCTCAAATAGCTGGATGTTCCTCTCTTCCTATGAGAAACTCCGCCAGAAGATTGTCAATAAGAATACGATTGATAGCCTTGTTCAGCTCTCCGTCCACGGCTTTCACGGAATTGCTGCTCAAGTTTGTACGTTTGTGCTGAGAAATAAGCATGTTGCGGGTTATCGTGGCGGCTACGTTCGTTTGAATGATTTCGATCATTGGACGCTGCAGGAAGGAAAGACTCTCGAGGCGATCGAAAACCCCGACTGCGGCTGGTTCTACCGCCGCGACGCCGAGACCTTCAAGCAGATCCCCGGCACCCCCATCGCCTACTGGGCCAGTGATGGAATGCTGGATGGTTTTAGAAAACATCATCCGCTGGCGTCCGTGTTTGATACTCGTGTTGGAATGGCTACGGCAGATAACGACAGCTTTTTAAGGGCCTGGTATGAAGTAGGAATAGATGAAGCCTGCATAAATTGCACGTCATTAAGCTCGTCGCTTAAAAGTGGTAAGAAATGGTTTCCTTATTCCAAGGGAGGGGACTATCGCAAATGGTATGGAAATAGAGACTATTTTGTCGATTGGGAGAATGATGGATCTCGAATAAAAACGTGCGTTGATTCTGCCACGGGTCGGATTAGGTCACATAACTATAATGCCGAGTATTCTTTCCGTGAACAGGCATCCTGGTCCTACCTGTCTTCGTCCCGTATTCATCTTCGCTATATTCCGAGTGGCAGTTTATTTGACTCAACGTCTGGAACGGCCTTTTCTTCTGACAAGACAACCCTTTTATCCTGCATTGCATTGTTGAATTCAAGCATAAGCAGCGCATTCTTAGAATTTCTTGCGCCAACAATGGCCTATAAACAAGGTGAGGTTGAACGTATTCCGGTTTGCTTCGATGAGTCAAAGGCGGGCGTTAGCCGCATAGCGGAAGAATGTGTACGTGTCGCGCGGGTTGACTACGATTCGTTTGAAACCTCCTGGGATTTCAAACGCCATCCGTTGGCATAGGCGATCGCTATGGAATTATCTAGTGTATTGTGGAGCATTATCGAGGTCTTATCAGCATGCTGGCCTCAGATTGTTGCGGGGCTGATTTCGCTAATTCTTGCATGGTTTACCGCGTTGAAAACAAGCAAAAACGAAGCGCTGAAACAATGTCGTGATAAGCGATTGGCTGCATACGATGAGGCCATCGAATTTCTTGACGAATTCCGCGTGCATCCAGAAATTGCCTTCGAGGATGATTTCTATCTTGACTCCTTGAAATTGAGCAATCATTTGAGAGCGTATGGATCTACAAAGGTTGTTAATGCATTTCGTGGTGTGATGCAAACTTTGCATGTATCAAAAAAGGAATACGATTTCGCAATAGCCGATCTACGTAGCCGATATATGCCCATTAAGCCCGTTTACGACGGCGAAGGTAGGCTCGACCATGAAGAGGAAGTACTCCTAATCGATATGGAAGAGTTTGAAATAATACTCGAAAAGGAAAAAACAAGAAGAACGATGACCGGTAAGCAGACAATCGCTTTGTTGGAGCCTGTCTTCAAAGCAATTAGTAAATCAATCTCGAGTCGTTGGGGCTAGAGGCTTGGCATGTTTGCGATGTTGCTGGATCAAAAAACTCGCGTCAAACGCGTTGCGCATGCCGCTCGGCGCTTGACGTCAGGGTCTGCGCGCCAGCCCTTCTTAGGGCTTATTCTCCAATACTTGGAAGCAGCCCCTTGCGGTATGACTGTGCCCAAATGGCACGCTGGGTGTCTCGATCTTGCATCTGTGACGAAGCAGGGTCTAAAGTCGAGGAAACGCCCAGCTCTAGACCGGCGCACCATCGTGGAACGCTGGTTGGTTTTTGCCATTGTTGGTAATGCCCTGCTAAGAAAACCCAATGGTTCGGTTGGGGCTCTATTTGATTCGCTTCTTTCGAATCCTACGAAGATGGTTCTTCTTGAAGTCGCGATAAGTACCAAAGAAGATCTTCTCGGCGTTTCCTTGTTCGGATTTCTCGTATTTAATTGCGGCCAGCTCGAGTTCACATATGTAATCGGCAACTTGTTGAAGCCTGAAGTCTTTAGGGCTGCAATTCCGGTAAACAATGACCTGGGTACCCAATGCATATTCGAATGCCGTATGCAGTGTGGACTTTACGGCTTCTTGCCCATCGTCGTAGTAAAGCTTAATGGCATCGAATGCCTGGAGCACGCTAAGCCTTTCCGAAAGGAAGGCGACGAGGTCTTGCTGCATTTTGCTGAACATTGCGGCGTCGGTACTGAACTGGTTTCTTTGGTACGCGAACGTGAAGTACTCGATGGGGCATTTAAGCGCGAAGGTGCTGAAGCATGTCAAGAGTCGCATCCTCGTCTGGATTGGCATGTTCCTATAAGCGTCGTTTCCTCTCATGAGGGGATTCATGTGCAGCGGGATATTTGGAAAGTTGCGATCCCTGAGAACTTGTTCGTACCGAGCAATCTCTTGCTGGATGGATATGGACTGCCTATGGAAAACGAGGGTGATGAGGTAGTGTTTGGCGTTCTCGCCTCCGTAGTTACCGGATTCATCAACGAAAACGGAAAGCTCCTTCATGGTGCAGCCTCTCCTAAAACAAGAAATGCCGGGGGGATCCCCCGGCCCTTGACTGCCTTCCATAAAGGAACGCAAAACTTTTATACCACAGGCTGGGGTGCTTTTCAAGATGTAATTATAGCAAACACATGTTCGCATCACAATGTATAACCGCAGGTAAATTGCTTGGAAAGGTGGCATAAATGGCAACGCTTCTTGCAGATAAATACGAGGCCCGCAAGGCCGAAGTGAACGAGCGCTTCGAGCAACTTCGAGCAAATGAGGAAAAGCTCAATCGCATTTTCGCTGAGATTTACAACATGGTGGGCGAGGTGCCCATCGAGGTGGAGGACAAATACGTGTCGGTGGCGCGCATCTTCGACACGGCGGAGGAGATTCCCGAATCGTATAAGGGCAACAAGTACGTGCGCACCAAGCGCGACGAAATCACGAGCCTCATGAGCTACGCGGTCGGCTGCATGTTCGGGCGCTATTCGCTCGATGTGGACGGCTTGGTGCTTGCCGACCAGGGCGACACGTTGGCCAACTACGTGGCCAAAATGCCCGATGCGAATAACATTACGTTCATGCCCGACGAAGACAACGTGCTGCCCGTATGCGACGACGAGTATTTCGAAGACGACATCGTGGGTCGCTTCGTAGAATTCGTGCGCGTGGTTTATGGCACTGAAACGCTTGAGGAAAACTTGCGCTTCATCGCTGACGCATTGGGCGGTAAAGGCACGTCGCGCCAGGTGATTCGCGCGTATTTTCTGAAAGATTTCTTTAGCGACCATTGCCAAACCTATAAGAAGCGTCCCATCTATTGGCTGTTCGATTCAGGCAAGAAGAACGGCTTCAAAGCGCTGGTGTACATGCATCGCTACCAGCCCGACCTGCTGGCGCGCGTGCGTACCGATTACGTGTTTGCGCAGCAGGAGCGCTATCGCACACAAATCGGCTATATCGACGATGCGCTCGCGAGCGCCGAGAAAGGCGAGCGTGTGAAGCTCGAAAAGCAGCGTAAGAAGTTCGTCGACCAGCTGGAAGAAACCGCGAAATTCGAGGAAAAGTTGCACCACTTGGCCGACCAAATGATCGTCATCGATTTAGACGACGGCGTGAAAGTGAACTACACGAAGTTCCAAGACGTGCTGGCGAAGATCAAATAGGCGGAGCGCCTTTTGTCGAAGCGGATGTGAAAGTGATGGAATAGATGGCTCAAATTGATATACAGGCGCAGCTCAAGGCCAAATTCGCGCAGCCTTTGGCACCTACCGCCGTGCGGCGCATTGTGGTGTGGAACGACCCTTCGGGCGAGTTCGAGGGCGCATTCGATGCATTGGTCGAAAACGGCTTCGATGATGTGGGTGCAACCGACGGCGTTATGCCCGCGCACGAGGACTTTGCGCGCGCCGTGCGATTTGTGAAGGCATACGACGGCGTGATGTTTGAAACCAAGCGCCTTATCGCGCGCGGCGACACCGAAAACGACCTGTTGGTGTATCGCCAGCGTGCCCGAGGCGATATCGAGGGCGACTGGCTTGCCGATGTTGAACTGTATGCTGACCATTTTCAGGCCGATTTTCTATCTATTCTGGCCGACGAACTCAATGCTGCCGATGCAAGCGACGTGCGCGCGGCGCTTTCGACGTATCGCTCGTTTTTCGCAGCGAAAACCCGTTGCCGCCAGTTCTCCAAGTGCTGCCCCGCGCCGCAGACGGGCGCACAGGTTGAGCTGGGCGTGTTGGCCGCGCTGCTTGGCGGCGAGGCTCCTGATGATGCGCGTGCGTCGTTCGTGGTGCGCGGCTACTTGGCTGCATTGCAGCGTGACGGCGCCCAGGCGGCAGAGTTGTTCGTGAAATACGATGCCGCCGAAGCTTTGGAGCGTTGCGTGAAGCGCCTCACCGGCTTCGATGGCGCGCTCGACGGGCGCGATTCTTTTGTCGCGCTTGCATCGCATGTGCTGCTGTCGGCTGCGTCGATTTCCATCGCACGCGACCAGCTTTCTGGGCTCGAATCGCATATAAGCGAGGCCAATGCGACGTTTTGCATGGCGCTCGTGAGCGATTGGGATCGCGATCCTCGTTTTTCGTCGGAGGCTCTTTTCGAGATGTGCCGTCTTGTGGAAAACGAATGCGGCTTGGCGGCGCGTTTTTCCTGCGCGCCACTTGATGCCATTGTCGAATGCGACGTGTTTCCGTGTGTGAACGAGGCAATTCTGGCATCGTTGCTCACGTCGTTCGCCGAGGGGGCCGACCGAGTGTGCGATGCGCGCAAGGCGTTGTGCCGCCGCGCGAATTTGTCGTGGTATGCGCGTGTGGCCTGTTATTTCGAAGTGCTTGCCGCCGTGGCTGGTATGCGCGAGTTCAAAACGCGCCACGCTCAGGGTTTCCATGTGGCGCTTCCCGCCGAGGTGTGGAATGCCTATGTCGGCGATTGGTGCGACATGGACGCGCTTTATCGCTCGCTTTGCCGCGCATATGGGGCATGCCGCGAGAAAGGTTATGAAACGCTCGAAGAGCCCGTGCGCTCGGCGCTCGAATGGGCCGAAAACCTTTACAGCGGGTGGTTTTTGGCGGAATCGAATGCGTGCTGGACGAACGCCGCGCAGGCGCAGTGGCTCGATTCGGGCTGCATTTCGGGTATCGACCGTCAGCGCGATTTCTTCTGGAAAATCATGCCTGCGTGTAAGGGCCCGGCGAAAACGATGGTGGTCATCGTGTCCGATGCGCTGCGTTTCGAGGTGGGGCGCGAGATCGCGGACGAACTTGAACGCGAAAAGGGCGGCATGGTAAAGCTGGATAGCATGCAGGCGACATACCCGTCCATCACGGAATTCGGCATGGCGGCGCTTCTGCCGCATCGTGGCATGTCGCTCGATGGTGAAACCGGGGCTGTGTGCGTGGATGGTTTACCGAGTGCCACAACCGAGCAGCGCGAAGCGGTGCTTCGTACGGTGAGCCCGCACGCCCGTGCGCTTCGTGCCGAGAAATACCTCGACATGCCTGCGGCCGAGCGCAAAGAGCTGCTGAAATCGGCCGAGGTGGTGTATTTGTACCACAACGTCATCGACGCCACGGGTGAAAAGCTTGCCACCGAAAGCTCGGTATTCGACGCGTGCGATGATGCCGTGCGCGATTTGGTGGCGCTTGCGCGACGCGTGTGTATCGATGCGCCGGGCGTGCATGTTGCCATAACCGCCGACCACGGTTTTCTGTATACGCGTCACGAACTTGGCGAGTGCGAGCGCATTTCGAAAGCGTATGTGCCCGATAATCAGGCGATTTGCGGCAAGCGACACATCGTGTGCCGCGATATCGATCCTGCCGCCATCGGCGGCGACCCCGAAGGCGCGTTGTTCATCGGAATGAACATGGACAATATCGAGGGCGGCAAATATTACGGCTTCACGCCGCGCCAAAGCGTGCGCATCAAGCAACAGGGCGGCACGTGCCGCTATGTGCATGGCGGCGTAAGCCTGCAAGAGCTGTGCGTGCCGCTCATTACGTTTTGGCGCGTTGGCTCGCGCTCAAAGGAATTCGAAGACACGCGCCCGGCGACGCTGCGAGTGCTCAGCGACGTGCGCCGTATTACCAATTCGCTGTTCGGCGTGAATTTTTTGCAGGAAGAACCCGCCGTGGGCAAGGTACTGCCGTGCGAATATGAGCTATCGTTTGCCGATTCGTCGGGCAACGAGGTAAGCGATGTGGTGAAGGCGCATGCCGATAAAACGTCGCCAAACCCGCAAGACCGCGTGGTCCAGGTGCGGTTCGCACTCAAAGGCTCGAGTTTCTCGTCGAAAGAACAGTATTTCCTGGTGGCGCGCGAGCGTGAAACTGGGCGCATTGTGTGGAAAGAACCGTACACCATAGAGGTTTCCTTCGCACCAAGCGACATGTTTGGATTCTAATTTGAGCGCATACGCGCAGTGTATAGAAAGGGGTGGCCATGGCTGCCGAATACGATGACGATTTGTGGGAAGTTCCCGAAGTGGAACCTCGCGAGGAATATGCGCAGGCTGGCGATGGTGTCGGCGAGCAAGAGGCTGACGCGGCGCGGGAGTGCGGTACCGATGGGTTCGACGATGGCCAGCCTGTGGGATACGAGGCCGACGAGCTCGATTGCAAACTATTGGAACACTTCGGTGGCAAAATCGTGCGTAAAGACCTTACGTCGCTCATGAAGCGTGGCGCGAATGTGCCCACCTTCGTGCTGGAATACCTGCTGGGGATGTATTGCTCCACCGACGATGACGATGCCATTCGCGAGGGCCTCGACCGCATTCGAAGAATTCTTTCCGAGAATTACGTGCGGCCTGACGAAAGCGAACGTATCAAGTCGAAGATCCGCGAATCGGGCCAGTTCACCATTATCGATAAGGTGTCGGCAAGGCTTGACGAATATAGCGATTTATATGTGGCGCAGTTCACGAACTTGAACATTGAGCCGTTCGTTATGCCAGCGGATTATGTTCGCGACTACACGAAGATATTGCAAGGGGGCATCTGGTGCATTATGCGCATCGCGTACAATCGCGCAGATGTCGAGGAAGACGATTTCGGCGATGACGTGTTCGGCGATGAGCGCCCGAAGAAGAAATCGTCGAAAAAGAAGCGTACGCCCGCCGATTCGCCGTTCTCGGTGATGAGCCTCACGCCAATCCAAATGCCAAATTTGGATTTGGAGGGGCTTATCGAACAGAGACAATACTTCTCGCGCGATGAATGGATGGATGTGCTTTTGCGCTCTGCTGGTTACGAGCCGAATGTGCTCACCGAGCGCGAGCGCTTGCATTTCATCGAGCGCATGGTGCCGCTTGTGGAGCGCAACTATAACCTATGCGAGTTTGGCCCTCGCGGTACGGGCAAAAGCCATATCTACAAAGAGGTGTCGCCCTACGCGATTTTGTTGTCGGGCGGCCAAACCACTACGGCGAACTTGTTTGGTCGCATGAATGCGCGCGGCGCGGCAAGGCTCGGCCTGGTGAGCCATTGGGATTGCGTTACGTTTGATGAAGTGGCAGGCATGCGCTTTAAAGACGTGCGTGCCGTGCAGATTCTGAAGGATTACATGGCGTCGGGCAGCTTCGCGCGTGATCGTGACCAAATTAACGCTGATGCATCCATGGTATTCGAAGGCAACATCAACGATTCGGTCGCCAATGTGCTGAAAACCACGCATTTGTTCGATCCCTTCCCGCCGGAATTCAACGACGATTCGGCGTTTTTCGACCGTATACACTATTACCTGCCGGGCTGGGAAGTCCCCAAGATGCGTTCCGATTTGTTGACGGAGCACTACGGGCTTATCACCGACTGCTTAAGCGAATTCTGCAAGGAAATGCGCCGTCGCGATTGCACGCATTTGATTGACCGGTATTTCCGCCTGAACAGCGATTTCAACAAGCGCGACGAAATCGGCGTGCGCAAAACGTTTTCGGGGCTGGCGAAGCTGCTGTTCCCCGACCAAAAGATGGAAAAAGAAGACGTGCGTTGGCTGCTGGAGTATTCCATTGAAGGCCGCCGACGCGTGAAAGAGCAGCTCAAGATTATGGCCGGCGTCGAATTTATCGATGTGAATCTGGGCTATTTGGATGCCGAAAACCCGGGCGATATGCGCGTGATTGGCGTGCCCGAGCAGTCGAGCGACACGCTGATTCCCGATGGTCCGCTTATGCCAGGGCAAGTGTTTGGCGTAGGTAAGTCGCTTGGTGGCGAGTTCGCGGTATACAAGCTCGAAAATAAAGCTGTGGCTGGCGAGGGCAAATTCAGCCATGAGGGCATTGGCAACAGTCGTCCTGTGAAAGATTCGGTAGAGGCCGCCCATCGTCTGTTCGTGGAGAACGCGTCGCGCGTGGCGCGTGGCATGCATGTGGGCTCAAAAGACTTCCTGCTGTATTTCAACGACCTTCAAAGCAAGGGATTGTCCGATGAGGTATCGCTTGCCGAATTCGTTGGTTTATGTTCGGCAGCATGCAACAAACCAGTGCTCGATGCCATGGTGGTGCCGGGTGCGCTGCGCATCTCGGGCACCATCGACGATATTCGCGGCCTGGAAGACATCATGCGCGTGGCGAAGAATGCTGGCGCAAAGCGCGTGCTGCTGCCTACGTCGTCGATTCAAGACATGCAGATGGTCTCGCCCGAGCTCGTGTCGGGCGTTAGCCCGGTGTTCTACTTTCCAGGTGATTACGTTGGCGCGGCGCAAAAAGCCCTCGGGCTGTAATGAGAAATAATCGTAGGGGAGACCAAGATGGGCGAGGACGAAGGGCGCGTGCTCGGTAGCGCAAATGATGTGAGTACGAGCTTCGATGCGAGGGCGATGAGCGATTCGCTTTTTCGTGCGCTCGATGACACGTTTGACGCGGACGCTTGCGATGCGCGTGAGCGGCAGGCCGCCGAGCGGGATCGGCAGCGTGCGATGGACTCCCTGCGGGCGGCATCGTTGCGCCGCGTGAGGCGCAAATACCGCACGCGGCGCAACGTGCTCGCGCAGATGATAAACGATGCGATTTCCGAATATGTTCGAACGTGCGAAACCGCGGCGCTGGATGATGCGCGCAAGAAAATGCGTATGATTACTTCGTTGCGGCGTGAAGATCGCTACAGGGCCTTTCTTGCCATGGGCTCGAAGGACGAGCTCCTTAAACGCTTGGTGCAAACTATCGATGCCGCTGAAGCCATGATTGAAATCAATTCGCCCGAACGCTTTGAAGCATATTACGCTGCCGCGGCCGGCTGCTTGGCTGGGCGCGTTTCGGCCATGGAAAGCATCAAGGTTGCGCTCGCCGACGATGAACGGTCAGACGCCTCGTTCGCCAACGACCCAACATGCGTCGATAGGGAAGACCCGGATGACGCTGTGGCGAGCGCGATTGAGGATGTGTACGCGAGTTGTTTTGGCGAGAAGATGCGAAATGCCTTCGAAATTACGGGGCATGACGAGAGGCGCCAAAAGCTTGTGGGCGAAATTGAAGATGTCGAGCGGCGCGCGATGATCGAGGTGCAAGAATTGATGCGCTCGCGCGCTCGGCAGATTGCGGGGCATTGTGTGGGGACGATAGAATTGCCCACGTTTGAGAGTGTGGCTTGCGAGAGGGCTATAGGTCTTGGCCAGCTCGAGGTGCTGCTTTCTGAGGTTCGCGCTTCGTATGCGTCGTATGTGCGCTGTGTACAGCAAGGTGGTTTGGCGTGCGCATTCGGAGTGGGGCTCGGGTCAGGTCGACAGGGCTATGTGCCCATTCTGCGTCTGCGCCAGTCGCTATCTGACGTATATGAAAGCGACGATTGCGAATTCGACGTCTCCGAACATTTCGATATCCCCGATTTCTACGATGAAGATGCCCATGCAGGCGGTGACGACATCGACAAGGCGATTAAGCGAATGCGAGAGTTCAACGCTCAACCGTTTCGTGATGTGCTGGTCGATGACCCCGCTGAGCACGCAAGGCAGTTCTGGTATGGGTTAAAGAAGCTGCTTGTGTTTGCCGAGGACGCTATCGATATCGACGAGCGTAAATGGGATGCGTTCGTCGATCGCGTAGAGTTTGCGGCGCAGCAGGCCATGGTGGTCTTCGTGAGACAGATGGATGCGGGCCAGGTAACCCAGTTTCGACGCGATCTTGAAAGCTTATTGGAATCACGAGAGTAGGGGCGCCTATGGCGAAGTGGACCAAGCGTGAAGTCGAACGGCTCTACGATGCCGTGGCATGCTGTCGATTGGATGATCGGCGGCATTTCTCCGACTGCGGTGTCCTTGTATCCGACCGTGAGGGCTTCACGGCTTCGCAGCGACTTGACCGCGTGAAGGAGATTTTCGCAGAGGGCGGGCACTCGCGCATTCCTCAGCGCCGTTTCGTTGCATCGGGCCGCTTCGAATATGAGGGTGGTTTTTGCCCCTATCATTTGTGGCAAGCGTGTATCGCGTCTTACGATGCGGCGATCCTCGAGTTCCTTGATTCGGTTGGGTTCGTTGCCGATGATTCGATTCTCGATGAGCGTGTCGTCAATCCCATCGCGATGTATTTTTCGGAACGCGGGGTTTGGAGCGATTTGTATCGCTCCATAATCTTTCGTCATTCGTTATCTGGCGAGGTCCCATCTTTGAGCTGGAATGATATGGCGGAATTCATTCGTGAGGCCAACGATTTGGGCTTTCTGCTTTTAGGCTGTGAAGAATGGTGCACAGACCGTCGCTCACTAAGCAATATGGCGCTGTTTGCCCGGGAGAGCTTGCATGAAGTGGTGCTTCTTTTTATCCAATTCATGCCCGATGAGGAAATCCCCCTCGATGTTTTGTGCTCGCTGCCGTTGTTCGCTTTTCGAGATCGCGATTTGCAGTGGGCGCTCAATGGTGGCCGCATTGAGGCGGCAATAGCCCTGTTTCTTATGGATTCCGATTGGGTCGACCGTTTGCGTCGTGGCGAACACTACTTTTACGGTACGCCTTTGTACGTTCCCGATACGGCAACGGTTCCTATGCTAGAAAAGGCCGAACGCGCTGGAATGGAGTTCGACCAGGTGATGACGCCTACGGAAAACATCGAGGTACTTCGTTGGGCGGCCAGGCGTCATGTGATACCTATTGCCTGGGAAGTGGGTTTCGAGAAGGTGTTCGAAGACAGAATCAGCGGGCGCGGGATGGAGAATGCCTCGCGAAGTCTGGATTACGAGAGTATTCGACTGTTCTTGGAGAATGGCGCGAAGCGATGCGTCGACGTGAGGGCGGCGTATAAGGCGGGCAGGGATGATTTGCTCTGCTTGTATGAATCGTTCGGAATCGAAACCGCACGCGTGACGAAAGGCTTCACACAAGATGAAATCTGGGATGGCTCGTCGTTTGTGGATGATGACGGCGCTATCGATATTCCCAATGGGGTGCGCATCATTCATGAGAAAGCGTTTTGGAAGAAAGACGACGATAGATTCTTCCTTAAACAGGGCGCTGATGCTGCTAAGAAGCCTTGCGATATTGATTTGGTGCTGCCGTCAAGTGTGGAGTCTATCGGCGACTACGCGTTTTCGAACCGACCTTTCAGAAAGGTTGCTCTTCCGTCAAGCGTGAAAAGCGTGGGCGCGTATGCGTTCTACAAAGCAAGCTTTGTTTCGCTGTACGATTCTATTGACGAGGACGGCGGCGGGCGAGCGAATGAAGCCGCGCATTCGCGTGGAGATACATGCAACTCCTCGTTCGGTTCTCGGTACGAATCGAAAGTCGGCTTGATAAATACATTCTTCCCTGTCCTCCATACGAGGAGCCATACGGTTGCGTCTCCCTGTACGATAGAAGTGAGAAGCGTAAAAACCCGCTTGGTCAAATACCGCGTGTTTATGCCAGGCGTGAGCGCTCCGCAATATGTGCGTGACATCTATGTGGCGAATTGGGGCCATGGGGCGTCGTTTGACTTTTCGAAGGTTGATGGCTTGTTCGAAAAGTTGGGCGACAGGGAAGCGAAGACGCGTACGGCGTTGAACCGTTTGGCCTGGCCGGTTAACTTGAGCGAAGATGATTGGGAGACCTTTTCGGCGTATTTGAGGCGGAATCGGGTTCATGCCGTGCGCTATTGTTTGGCAGACAACGATGATGCGGGTCTGCGTTTTTTGGATACATTGGGCTACATCGACGATGGTTGGCGTAGCGAATTCGCACAACTTGCTCGCGAATACCAATGTTCCGACGAGGTGGTTTATCGAGTGAAGCCGTTTTAAGAACGCCTTGAGGAAGGATGGCGACAATGGACGAGTTTGACGAGGAAGCGCTGCGTGAGCGACTGATGGACGAATGCGGAACCGCCATGTTCGGCGGTTTTCCGGCGGCGTTGTTGGATGTTGCGGATATCGAATCTGCCTCGAGCGACGAGTTGCTTGAAATGGCAGAACGCCTTGGGGTTGATCCCGAGGAATGCTAGGTCCGTGAAAACCTGTTAAATGCTACGAGCATTTAACAGGTGGCGGCGATTCCGCCCGGGCATTCCGTTTGCTCGTGGGGAACTGATGGGCGCGCGGCGGCGTTTATGGACGACCTGGTAGAATGGCTGAATTGAATTCGGTACAAAAGCTCGTCTGGCGCCGCTGCGTTGCGCGCGGAGCCAATCAAATATGAGCGCATCAATCAACGAACAGGAGTCCCGCATGGCGGAATTCATTTACACCATGTACAAAGCGCGCAAAGCGCACGGCGACAAGGTAATTCTCGACGACGTTACGCTGTCGTTTTATCCCGGCGCGAAAATCGGCGTGGTGGGCCCGAACGGCATGGGCAAATCCACGCTGCTGAAGATCATGGCCGGCCTCGAAGAGGTTTCCAACGGCGAGGCGCGCCTGTCCCCGGGCTATTCCGTGGGCATTCTGCAGCAGGAGCCGCCGCTTGACGAGGACAAGACCGTTCTCGAAAACGTGCAAATGGCATTCGGCGACGTGCTCGCGAAAATCGACCGCTTCAACGCGATTTCCGCCGAGATGGCCGACCCCGATGCCGACTTCGACGCGCTTATGGAAGAAATGGGCAAGCTGCAAGAAGCCATCGACGCCGCCAACGGCTGGGATCTTGACAGCCAGCTGTCCCAGGCTATGGACGCGCTGCAGTGCCCCGACCCCGACATGCCGGTGAACGTGCTTTCCGGCGGCGAACGCCGTCGCGTGGCGCTGTGCCGCCTGCTGCTCGAGGCCCCCGACCTGCTGCTGCTCGACGAGCCCACCAACCACCTCGACGCCGAGTCGGTTCTGTGGCTTGAGCAATTCCTGCATCGCTACCAGGGCGCCGTGCTCGCCGTGACGCACGACCGCTACTTCCTCGACAACGTCGCCGAGTGGATTTGCGAGGTCGACCGCGGCAGCTTGTACCCCTACAAGGGCAACTACTCCACGTATCTCGAAACCAAGGCCGCCCGTATGGCCGCCCAGGGCCAGCGCGACGCGAAACTTGCCAAGCGCATGCAGAACGAGCTCGAATGGGTGCGTTCGTCCCCGAAGGCTCGCCAGGCCAAGAACAAGGCCCGTCTGGAAAACTACGACCGCATGGTGGCCGAGGCCTCGCAAAGCAAGAAGGTCGACTTCACCGACATCCATATTCCCGTGGGCCCGCGCCTGGGCGCCGAGGTGCTCAACGTCGAGCACCTGCATAAGGAATTCGACGGCCGCGTGCTCATCGACGATTTGTCGTTCAGCTTGCCGCGCAACGGCATCGTGGGCGTTATTGGCCCCAACGGCGTGGGCAAGTCGACGCTGTTCAAGATGATCGTCGGCAAAGAACACCCCACCTCGGGCGAGCTGAAGCTCGGCGAAACCGTGCAAATCTCGTACGTCGACCAGAACCGCGAGGGTATCGACGGCAACAAAACGTTGTGGGAGGTCGTGTCCGACGGCCTTGACTACATGCAGGTGGGCGAGACCGAGGTTCCGAGCCGCGCGTATGTGTCGGCATTCGGCTTCAAAGGCTCTGACCAGCAGAAGCCCGCTGGCGTGCTTTCCGGCGGCGAGCGCAATCGTCTGAACTTGGCGCTTACGCTCAAGCAGGGCGGCAACTTGCTGTTGCTCGACGAGCCCACCAACGACCTCGATGTCGAAACGCTCGAGAGCCTCGAAGAGGCGCTCATGGAATTCCCGGGCTGCGCGGTTGTCACGAGCCACGACCGCATGTTCCTCGACCGCATTGCCACGCATATTCTGGCATGGGAAGGCACCGACGAGAACCCCGGCAACTGGTTCTGGTTTGAGGGCAACTTCGACAGCTACCAGAAGAACCGCGTTGAACGCCTGGGCGAAGAGGCCGCCAAGCCGCACCGTATCCATCGCAAGCTCACCCGCGACTAAGCAACTCATTTTGAAGCGCCGCTCTTATGGGCGGCGCTTTTTGACGGAAAGGCGCATGCTCCATGTCTACAACCATTAAGGGCATCGTATCGGCGATGCGCGCATGGCACGATGGCTCGTGGGATGATATCTGCGATTGCTGCGGCATGTGCTGCTACGAGCGCGAAGTCGACGAATATGGCGACGTCGCCGTCGACCTTTCGGCGCCGTGCGAGTTTCTCGACGAATCCACGCGCCGCTGCAGCGTCTATGAAAGCCGTTTTGACAAGTGCGAGCGTTGCTGCCGCCTTACCCCGCGCATCGCGCTTTTCGGTGACCACTTGCCGCCAAGCTGCGCCTATGTGCGCGCGTTTCGCCGATAGATGAGTGGCATCTTCGGCGCCGTTTTCGGAATCGTTTGATTAACCGTGAAACTCTGTGCGGAATGCGCGCGTCGCGTGCTATTTGGATTTCGTCGATAACGCACGCTGTGCCCATTGCGTACCACGTCGTTTCCCCAACCCCCCTGTTTTGAGGCGCCCTTTACAAGCGCTTCGATGTGCTTTGATACAATGAAGTCGTTCTGCAGATGCACGTCAAAGGGGCTTTCATGAGCAACGATCCCATCTCGACCGACGAAACGCAAATCACGCTTACGCTGCCCGAACGGGTGGGCATGGAGCAAATCGTGGGCCCTTCCGATTGCGTGTTGCGTGAGGTGAAGCGGGCGTTTTCCGCGCGCATCACGGTTCGAGGCGATACCATTGCACTTTCGGGCGATGCCGCGGAAGTGCAAAGCCTCACGGCTCTGTTCAGCGATTTCATTAAAATGGCCGCCGCGGGAAGCGACCCGACGATCGATGACGCGCGTCGCGCCGTCGAACTTTTGCGGCAGGGCGAATTCGCGCCGAGCATTTTGCGCGAAGATATTCTGCTCACGTATCGCGGCCGCGCGATTCGCCCGAAAACCGCGGGCCAGAAGCGCTATGTCGACGCGATTCGCGAAAACACGGTAACGTTTGGTATTGGTCCTGCAGGCACGGGCAAAACCTATTTGGCCATGGCTATGGCGGTGGCCGCGCTCAAGCGCAAGGAAGTCAATCGCATCATCCTCACGCGCCCTGTGGTCGAGGCGGGCGAGAACCTGGGCTTTCTGCCAGGCACGCTTACCGAGAAAGTCGATCCCTACATTCGCCCGCTCTACGACGCGCTGTTCGATATGACCGATATGGAACGCGCTCGCGAACTCATCGAAGGCGGCGTTATTGAAATCGCGCCGCTCGCATTCATGCGCGGCCGCACGTTCAACGATAGTTTCATCATTCTCGACGAAGCGCAAAACACCACGCCTGAGCAAATGAAGATGTTCCTTACGCGTTTGGGCTTCAACTCGAAAATGGTTATCACGGGCGACGTGACCCAGGTCGATTTGCCGCACGGCTATTCCGGCCTCAAGGGCGTGCGCCGCATTCTTGAAGGCGTCGAAGACATCGCCTTTCGCGACCTTACCGGGCGCGACGTGGTGCGACACAACCTTGTCGCACGAATCATAGAAGCCTACGAAAGGGCCGCCGAAACTCGTTAGCCCTTCTTGCTCTGGTTTTATCGACTGAAAGCCGATGGCTCGCTGCGCGGCAATTCGTCGAGAGCAGATACCTGAGCTCGCACGAACAGCCCACTGGGCTGTTCGGCTCGTGCGGACGGCTCTCGCCAAACTGCCGCGCAGCGAGCGAGGTGTCATTGGAACCATCGTGGATAGGCTCTCGCATTTTCTTATTCTTGCCGAGGCATAGAATATTCGCGTTGGGCATGCCTGGAGCAACTTTTCCGCACGAGCCGAAAGCCACTTAATGTGGCTTTCGTGCGAGTCAGGACTTGTTGCGGAAGGTATACCCAACGCGTAAATTCCCCAGTACAATACGCATAACCATAAAGCCGCGAACTGAGCTGTTCGTCGATGAGAGAAAGAGAGTCATTCATGACCGAAGAATTCCGCAGTGGATTCGTCACCTTGGTAGGCCGCCCGAACGCCGGCAAATCTACCCTTATCAACGCCGTGGTGGGGCATAAGGTTGCCATTACCTCGAACACCGCGCAAACCACCCGCCACCGCTTCCGCGCTATCGTCACTCGTGAAGACATGCAAATGATCATGGTCGACACGCCGGGCATGCACAAGCCTCACGACGCGCTGGGCGAGGAACTCAACACCTCCGCCATCAAGGCCATGGAAGATGTCGATGTGGTGGCGTTCCTCGTCGACGCGAGCAAGCCGGTTGGCACGGGTGACGAGTGGGTTGCCCGTCAGGTGCGCGAAGTGCGCGGCGCTCGCAAGATTCTCGTGATTACCAAGGCCGACCTCGTGAGCAAAGAAACCGCCATCCAACAGCTCGAGGCGGCTCGCGCTTTGGGCACCTGGGACGATGAAGTGGTGCTTTCTTCCAAGAACGGCTTCAACGTTGAAGGCTTCGTACAGGCCGTTGCGAAATGGCTGCCTGAAGGCCCGAAGTGGTTCCCCGAAGACATGGACACCGACCAGCCCTTCGAGGTGCTTGTTGCCGAGTTTATTCGCGAGAAAATCCTGCGCAGCTATCGTGACGAGGTTCCTCACTCCATCGGCGTTGTGGCCGATCAAATGACCTACGACCGCAAGAAAGACATGTACCGCATTTTCGCGAACGTCTACGTTGAGCGCGACAGCCAGAAGGGCATCATCATCGGCAAGGGTGGCGAGGCTATCAAGAAGGTTGGCATCGAAGCCCGCCGCGACCTTGAGCAAATGCTCGGCTGCAAGGTATTCCTCGACATGCAGGTGAAGGTGAAGAAGAACTGGCGTCGCGACTTGAACCAGATTCGTCGTTTCGGCTACGGGGAAGGCATGTAGGCCATGGCGAAGTACTGTTCGTGGTGCGGCGAGCCGCTCGAGCCGGGCGCGCGCTATTGCGCTGAGTGTGGCGCGCGCGTGCTCGAGAGCGTGAGGGTCACCGGCAAAGGCGACAGCGATCCCATGCGCGGGCTCGACATCGTGGGCGGCAATCCCATTCCCGCCAGCAAAACCACCAAGCTCGACTTGGGTACCCTCGAGGCGCTCAAGCTTCGCGATAACTTGCCGGGCGACGACGAACCCACGCATGCTAAGTCTAGCCTGGCGAGCGCTTCTGCGGCGCATTTCGGCGGAGCGAAGACGACTTCCCTCGAGATTCCCGAGGTCGTCGAAGCCCCCGAAATCATCGCCGTGCCTGAGGTGGGAGATGTCTGCGGGCCGGCGGCCGATCGCGGCGCTTCGGGCGCTTTCGAGAAGGTAAGCGATCATGACGCCGAAGCTCGTTCCGCGGCAACTGAACAAGCAGGCTCCGCCGACGCTGCGGATTCGTTCGATGCCGATGAAGAGGTTGAGACTGAGGCTTCTTCTAAGGCGTCTGAGGTCGATGTCACCGATGCGACCGATGCCTCTGAATCTGAAGAGGCCTGCAAATCAGAAGAAGCTCTCGCCGATGAGGCGATTGAGGTTGCGGAAGATGACGAGCCTTCGGACGCGTTGCGGGCCGAAGTGGCTGGCGGCGAAGTGGATGCGGAAACGCTCAAGGACGACGCGGCGGCCGAAGGCGTTGTACATGGTGAATCGGACGATGCATCTGGCGAGCAGCCTGCGTGCGGCACCGATTCCGAGCGCGACCATGCGGAAGGCGAAGTTGACGCCGAGGCCGATGCGGCCGAGCCTGCCGAAGCCGACGCGTCCAAACCTGCCCCTTCCAGCGGGGGGCCTTCCGATGCCGCGCCCAAGCCGGCTGCCGTATTCGATTTCGACGACGAACACGAAGCGGTGCCCGTGATTCCTCGCGAGGCTCAGGCGGCTGCTGCCAAGCCTGGTCCCATCAGCTTTGACGGAACCGATACGCTCGTGCTGCCAAGCGATGCGCAGCCTAAGCATTTCGGCCTTGATAGGCCCGATTTGCAGGAGCGAAAACGCAAGCGCATTTTCGTCGCCCTGTGCTGCGTGATCGCGGTTCTCGTAATTGCGGCATGCGTGCTTGCCTATGTTCGCTTCGGCGGGCAAGCAGGTCAAGAAAACGCCCAGCAGCAGTCCCAAACGCATCAGGAAACTCCAGCGGCTTCTTCCGAGGAGGGCGAGAAACCCGAAACCAAGGCAGGTGACGATGCCGCCAAGACTTCTGCCGAGGCCGAGGCGCTTGCACGCGAGCAGTCGACGCCGACCGAGGAGCAAATCTTCCAAACGCTGTCGAGCGAGTATTCGGCGCTTGATGGCTACAGCAATCGAATCGTGAGCTGCGTTGACGATTTCAACAGCTGGTATATTGCGCGTGATATGAACAAGCGTCAGGCGTCGCAGGCGACGGCCGAAAAGGTGAAGAGCGATCTTGAGGCCGCCAAAGCCGAAATTGAGAACCTGAAGGTTTCCAACAGCTCGCCGTACGCGGCCGATGCCGCCAACCTGATTGAGCTCTACGATTGCCAGATTGGCCGCATTACGTCGTTGACCGATGCGTGGGCGGTAAGCGTGCAGTACGAGGTTCCCTCGGAACACCAAGACGAGATTCTTGCGGCGCTGTCGGCGAACTACGTAAGCGGCAACAACCCCTACCTTGAGCGCTACGACGAGCTGTACCCGTCCTCGAAGCCGGTCTTAAAATAGCGTTCTCAACTGCAGTTATATGGGCTATCTACAAAACAGATAGCGAATCATCGATTATTCCAAGAATCGCCCGTCGAAAAAGCGGGCGATTTTTATTGACGCCTTCAATCCATCAGGTAGTATACGCAGCTATGAATACGATTTCCGCACATATCATGGCTATGAACGCATGCGAGATGCCCAAGCCTGGGTGCCTGCGTTCGTGCGCTGACATTCAGGCGTAACGCCCGCGGCCCAGCCGCGCATACCTTGCGGAACTGCTCCATTTTCTATCTCTTTATTGAGGCATCATGATTGTTTTAGACCACCTTTCGAAAACCTATGTCGGCTCGGCCGGCGCGCACGAGGCGCTGTGCGATATCAACTTGCATGTTGAGCCGGGCGACGTGTTCGGCATCATCGGCCAGTCGGGCGCGGGCAAGTCGACGCTCGTTCGCTGCATCAACCTGCTCGAGCGTCCCACGGCGGGCCGCGTGCTCATCGATGGCTCCGATGTGACCGACTATTCCGGCAAGCGGCTCATCGATTTGCGCCAGTCCATTGGCATGATTTTCCAGAATTTCAGCCTGTTCGCCCAGCGCACGGTGCTGCGCAACGTCACGTTCCCGCTCGAACTGCATGGCACGCCGAAGAAGCAGGCCGAAGCTCGCGCGCTCGAACTTCTCGAACTCGTGGGGCTTTCCGGCAAGGCGAATAATTACCCCAGCCAGCTTTCGGGCGGCCAGCAGCAGCGCGTCGCCATTGCGCGCGCCCTTGCTTCGAACCCGAAGATCATGCTGTGCGACGAAGCCACGAGCGCGCTCGACACGCTTACGACGCACTCGATCCTAGGCCTTCTGCGCGATATCAACAAAGAGCTTGGCGTCACCATGGTCGTTATCACGCACTCCCTTTCGGTTGCCGAGCAAATTTGCAACAAGGTAGCCGTCATTGAGGCCGGCAGCATTGCCGAGCAAGGCAAAACCGCCGATGTGTTCGGCAATCCGCAGAGCGCCGCAACGCGCCTGCTCATTGAGGCCGACCAGGGCTTCACGTGCGCGAAAGGGGGCAACTAATGGAGGCAATCAACGCATTCATCGCTCAGTATGGCGCCCTTATGGCTCAGGGCACGTGGGACGCCATCGTCATGACCGTGCTCTCGACGCTGTTCGCGTACGTCATTGGCATCCCTGTGGGCGTTCTGCTCGTTTTGACCGAGCCGGGCGGCCTGCATCCGCACCGCATCTTCAACAGCGTGCTTGGTTGGATAGTGAACATCATGCGTTCCATTCCGTTCATCATCCTTATCGTGTTCATGATTCCGTTCACGCGCGCCATCGTAGGCACTTCGCTTGGCGTGGGCGCGGCTATCGTGCCGCTCACCGTGTCGGCTGCACCCTTCGTTGCGCGCATGGTCGAGCAAAGCCTCGCCGAAATCGACGGCGGCCTCGTCGAAGCTGCGCAAAGCTTTGGCGCGAGCACCTGGCAAATCATCAGCAAGGTGCTTCTGCCCGAAAGCATGCCGTCTTTGGTGCGCGGCCTGTCCATCACGTTCATCACGCTGTTCGGCTTCGTGGCCATGGCCGGCACGGTGGGCGCGGGCGGCATTGGCGACATCGCCATTCGCTATGGCTACCAGCGCTACCAAGACGACGTCATGGTCGTGGCCATCGTGCTGTGCGTAATCATCGTACAAATCGCGCAGAGCATTTGCTCGGCCATCGCCCGCAAGATCGACCACCGCGTTCGCTAATCATTTTTTCGCATAGTTTCCCCAGGTCATATGCTGGCCTTGGGTTCGTGCACCCATATTGCGTTCATTTCCTTTAGGGAATTTGAATAGGGAAGGGAAGCGCCCAGGCGCTTCGAAGGTGCGAGCCGTTTGGCTTGCAAGAAGGAAAGGGTTTCGCTATGAACCTGAAAAACGTTGTGCGCATCGCTGCATGCGCCGCCGCCACGGGCGTGCTCGCCGTGGCACTCGCCGGCTGCGGGTCTTCGTCCTCGCAGCATCAAATTGCCGTTCCGTCCGATGCGACCAACGAGGCTCGCGCGCTTCTGCTGCTGCAGGACGAGGGCTTGCTCACGCTCAACGACGGCGCGGGCCTTACGGCTACCACCAACGACATCAAGGAAAACCCCTATAACATCCAGTTCGTCGAAACGGAAGCTGCGAGCGTTCCCCGCACGCTTTCCGATGTTGACGCTGCGGTGATCAACGGTAACTACGCTCTGGGCGCGGGCCTTGACCCGTCGACCGCATTCGCTGCTGAGGGTGCCGACTCCCAGGCGGCTCAGGAATACGGCAACGTCGTTGCCGTTCGCTCCGGCGATGAGAAGTCTGCCAAGACCGAAGCTTTGCTCGCTGCGTTGCAGAGCCAGAAGGTTTCCGACTTCATCACGAGCACCTATTCTGGCACCGTCGTGCCCGTGTTCACCGTCGTTGACGACATTCCGCAGGCCACCGGTGACGACACCACCATCAAGGTTGGCGCTTCGCCCACGCCTCACGCCGAGATTCTGAATGCCGCGAAAGACCTGCTCGCTGCTAAGGGTTGGACGCTCGAGGTCGTTGAGTTCACCGACTACGTGCAGCCCAACGTCGCCCTGTCTGACGGCAGCCTCGACGCGAACTACTTCCAGCACCAGCCCTACCTCGACAACTACAACGAGGAAAACGGCACCGACCTCGTTGGCGTCGCCAAGATCCACTTTGAGGCCATGGCCCTTTACGGTGGCAAGGCCGCAAGCCTCGACGACCTGAAGAAATAACCTCAGGCAGTCATTCTGTCGCCCGCAAGCCGCTCTTCGGAGCGGCTTGTTTTGCGTTTGGGGCGCGCAAGGTGCCATCTTTCGATTCCGTGGAAGGGGCTTTTGCTGGGGCTTTTATATTCCGACTCTGCGCGAACGCGGCCATCGTTGCAAGCAAAAGAGCTCCTGCCAGGAACTTCTTCGCATTCCGCACCCCATGCGCGGACATTATCGCCGTTGCAAGCAAAAGGGCTCCCAACTAGGGAGCCCTTGTTCGTGTTGCTGCTCGTGCTACTGTTTGTTGTCGAAAAGGTTTTGGTGCTGCACGATTGCCAAATCGGCAACCGCTTCGGCGGAAGAGCTGTCGGCATCGTCGTTCCAGTGCCATACACCTTCCGCGTCCATATAGCCGTTTAGATTAATCGCCGGCAGCGATTGCTTCGTGGCATAAAGGAATGCGAAGTACTCGTTGAGCGGCAAACCGGCCGTTTTCAGGGTAGTGGCTGCCAGATAGTTCAGACTCGTGTCGCCGCCGCGCCGCACATGGCGCGAAAGTTGCTCGTCGTTCGTCCACAGCATGTAAGGGGTCACGTAGCGCTGCTGCGCATCGTCGACGGTGGGCTCTTCGTCGGAATCGCCCGTAGGTGCGAGTTGCTCGACGAATCCTGGCTGGTGGTCGCCGAACAGCACGACCACAATGGGCTCTTCGCGCTGGGCAAGCTTCGCCAGGAATGCCGCCAAATCGGCATCGGCGCGCGCGATTGCCGTCACGTATTCATTGACCTCGGCCGATTCCTCCCCGCCCATGTCGATGTGCATCATGTCTTCTTCTGCAATCGTTCCCGTGTCATAGCCGCCGTGGTTGGCGATGGTCACGTCGAAGATGAACTGCGGCCCATCGCCTTCATCCATGATTTGCAGGATTTTGTTGTAGGTCGCACCATCCGACACCATGTCGCGGAAATATTCGGCGCCATCGAAGCTTGTGATGTCGAAGAATTCGTCGAAGCCGAGCTGCTCGTATACGCGATCGCGGCGCCAGTTCTGCGCATCGGCGGGATGAATGGCGCTCGTGGCATAGCCGATCGATTTCAAATACGACGCCAAGTTGTCAACGCCTTCGAGGTTATAGAGCATATAGGGGTACACGCCTGGCCCCAAAAGGCCCATGCTCGATCCCGTGAGGAACTCGAACTCGCTGTTGCACGTGCCGCCGCCCATCGCCGATACGTAGACATCGCCCGTGGCAATGGTTCCCTTGTACGTCGAGAAGGGAATGGGGCCGCCGTAACTTTCCGCCAGCTGTGGATACGTCGAAATGTCGGAATACGTTTCGTTCATGATGGCGATGATGGTAGGGCGCACGTCGGGGTCGGCGGCTTCGGCGGCGCTTACCACATGCGGGTCATCAATGAGCTCGTCGACGGTCTCCGCCATGGCCTTTTGGCTGCGAAGCTCGGCGGCGCGCGTTCCGGAATAGCCTTCGGGTTCGTGCGGCGAGATCTTTTGGGCGCGCTGCGCGAAGCATAAAAGCGATCCTTGCGTCTGGTAGGAATCGAGGCTGCTCCACACGTCGACGTTGACGTTCAAGTCGTTTTCGATGTTGATCGTCGAGAAACCGACGCAGCACACGGCAAGGGCTAACGCGCCAAGGGCGGTGTTCGCGATGGCGGCTTTCCGCGTGTGCAAGGCGCTCGGCACAACGGCAATTGCCGCGAATGCGGCGAGCATCACGGCGATGCAGAATGCGAGCGTGTTGTCGATGGCATATTCGTAGCCGCCGCCGACCGACGCCGCGGTGTGAATAGCGAGCACGTCGGAAGGCAGAACGGGCTGGCCTTTGAACTGCGCGACGAAATGGTTGGCCACACCGCTTACGAAGCATGCCACAAGAAACGCGACCATGGCGCCCTTCGTGCGCTGTCCAAGGAAGTACACCACGGCGTATATGAGCGCCAAAACCACGAGGCTTAAAACCATCCATTGGGTTCTCATCTGGTTCAATATGGTGTTGTAGGGTGTCTCCATCAGCCAAAAGCCTATGGGCACGCATGCGATGGTCACGATGGGGCGCGCGCGGTCGAGCACTCTTGCGAACCGCTCGCGCAGCTGCGATCGAAACGCCAGGGCGAACGCGAGCAGGGCTGCGCACGCAAGGAAAAAGCATGCGATGGGCAGTGATATATGTAAAGCGAGCATAAGGTGGCTCCGTTTCTTCCAAGTCGAGGCTTGAAGGAAGCGACGAGTGCGCATGCCTTCGCTTGGGCATTGGGCGCGTTTCTGCGCGTTGTGGGTGCTTCTCGATTTCGAGGGGCCGCACGGGCTATACTTTACGAAGTACAACCCCATGCCGCCAGCGTGCGCGGCACAAGCAGCCGAAACCGGTCGAAGGACGTATTATGCCAAAGAAAATCGCCGTAATCGACGGCAATTCGCTCATGCATCGCGCATACCACGCGGTGCCGGCCACGATGAACGCGCCCGATGGCACGCCCACGAATGCCGCGTTCGGCTTTCTGTCCATGTTCCTGAAATTCTATGAAATGGCTCGCCCCGATGCTGTGGTATGCGCGTTTGATGCTGGACGTCCGGCATTCCGCATGGAGGCGCTCGAGCAGTACAAAGCCCAGCGCCCGCCGATGGATGCTGAGCTCAAGGCGCAATTCCCCGTTATCGAGCATTTGCTCGAATCGATGAACGTGCCCGTTATTCGCGTGAAGGGCTGGGAAGGCGACGACGTGCTAGGCACGGTGTCGGCCCGCGACGAAGAGCTGGGATACGAAACCCTGCTCGTGAGCGGCGATAAAGACGTCTACCAGCTCGTGACCGATCGCACGCATGTGGTTACCACGAAAAAAGGCATCACCGATGTCGCGATTTACGGTCCCGCCGAGGTCGAGGAGCGCTATGGCGTGACGCCCGCGCAGTTCCCCGACTTCTTGGGCCTGAAGGGCGATTCGTCAGACAACATTCCCGGCGTGCCCGGCATTGGCGACAAGACCGCCGCGAAGCTTCTGCAGAACTACGGCAGCATCGACGGAATCTACGACAACCTCGACAAGCTCAAGGGCAAGCAGCTGCAAAACCTTACCGAACACAAGGAAGACGCGTACACGAGCCGCCGCGTGGCGACCATCGTGCGCGATGTGGAGTTCGACCTCGATTTGGAGGGCGTGAAATTCCCCGATTTCGACAGCGCGAAGGTCGCCGAGGCTTTTGGCGAGGTGCGCTTCAATGCCCATTTGGCCAAGGTACTCGCCCTTGCCGGCGCCGACGAATCGCTTGCCGCGCCCGCCGCGCTCGAGCTGCCCAGCTTGGCCCCCGTTGTGGGCGACTACGCGCACGACGCGTTGAAAACCGCCATGGAGCATGACGTGTGCCTGGGCGTGGAATTCCTCGTTGAGGCGCAGGAAAGCCTGTTTGCCGAGCCGCACCGTCTGTTCGTCGGCCTGCCTGATTCGGTGCTCATGTTTGAGGGCGAAGATGCCCACGAGACGTTTGCGGAAATCGTGCGTTCGGGCCATTTCTGTGCACTCGATTGCAAGCGCGCGCTGCAGGAAATCTATCCAGTCGATTCCGCGGAAGCGGCGCTCGTCGATGCATCTGAGATGCATGCGGCGCGCTTCTTCGACATTGGTTTGGCCGCATACCTGCTGAATTCCAATGTCACGAAATATGAATACAGCTCGTTGTGCGACGCGTATTTGGGTGCGGCTTTGCCCGAGAGCGAAGACGAGCGAGCGCAGGCTGCGACACATGCCCTCGTCGCGCACCGTTTGACCGATGCGCTGCGCGAGGCGCTCGAGCGTGACGGCTCGCTCGAGGTATACGAGCGCATCGATTTGCCGCTCGTCTCGACGCTCGCGCAAATGGAACGCGTGGGCGCGCGCATCGATGTCGACAAGCTCGCCTGTATGGCGCAGGAAACCACGACCGAGCTCGAGGGGCTGCGCGCCGAGATTCATGAGCTTGCGGGTGAGGAATTCAACGTCGATTCGCCCAAGCAGCTCGGCCATATCCTATTCGAAGTGCTCGAGTTGCCGGCGGGCAAGAAGAACTCGCGCGGCTATTCCACCGATGCGAAAACGCTCGGCAAGCTCGTGGACGTGCATCCCATCGCGGCCAAGGTGTTGCGCTATCGCGAGCTTGCGAAAATGAAGTCCACCTACCTCGACGCCCTGCCGCGCATGCGTCGCATCGACGGCTTGGTGCATACGAGCTTCAACCAAACGGTCACCACTACGGGCCGTTTGTCGTCGAGCGATCCGAACCTGCAGAACATTCCCGTGCGCACCGATTTCGGCCGCCGTGTGCGTGCTTGCTTCGTGCCTCTGCGCGAGGGCGACGTGTTCGTTTCGGCCGACTACTCGCAAATCGAGCTTCGCCTGCTTGCACATCTGTCGGGCGACGAGCACCTGATAGATGCGTTCTGCTCGGGCGCCGACTTCCATGCCAACACCGCCGCGCGCGTGTTCGGCATTCCCGTGGAAGAGGTCACCTCACAGCTGCGTAGTCGCGCGAAGGCCGTGAACTTCGGCATCGTCTATGGCCAGCAGGCGTTCGGCCTGGCCCAAAGCCTGGGAATCGGTTTCAAAGAGGCTCAAGATATGATTGACCGTTATTTCGAGGCCTATCCGCGCGTGCGCGCCTACCTCGACGAGACGGTTGAAAAGGCGAAGGAATGCGGGTTCGCGACCACGATGTTCGGCCGCAAGCGCCATATTCCCGAGCTGAAGGCGAGCAACAAAATGCAGCGCAGCTTCGGCGAGCGCACGGCGATGAACCATCCCATGCAGGGCAGTGCGGCCGATATCATCAAGCTCGCCATGAACGAGGTTGAGCGCCGCTTGGTCGCCGACGGCTTTGAGGCGAAGCTCATGCTGCAGGTGCATGACGAACTTGACTTCAGCGTTCCGGCGGACGAGGTGGAGCGCCTGTCTGAAATGGTTGCAAGCGTCATGGATTCGGTTGTGGAGCTCAAAGTTCCGCTGATTGCCGAAGTGAGCAGCGGCGAGAACTGGGCTGAAGCGCACTAACGGTTGTTCGGCTGAAGCGGCGCGAGGGGCAGGCGTATAGCGAGCGAAGCGAGCGGTAGCCTGCTTGGCCCGTCATCGGGCCCGCGGCTGCCCTTGCCGGCGGAGGCTGGGTGAAGGCCCCATTCGAGACCACGGCTCGCTACCGCTTCGCCCTGTGGGCTTCGCTATGCGCTCGCCTGGCTGCGCTTAACATTGAAATAAAGGCAAGTTTGAGCGCAGACGGTCTCCAACGGGGCCTTCACCCAGCCTCCGCCGGAGAGAAGAGGAAAACTTGTGACGAGTCAACAAAACCCCTCTTGTCAAACGATTTTCGCGGCGTATAATAGCGGAGTTTGCTGTATTGGCGCGACTTGGCGGTAACCGTTTCCCACCGCTCACGTGCGCTGTACAAACGGCAAGCGAAGTAAACGTAGAGGTTCGTGTGAGCCTCGCAAAACCAAGGAGAAACATACATGTACGCTATCGTTAAGACTGGTGGCAAGCAGTACAAGGTTGCTGCTGGCGACATCCTCGTCACCGAAAAGCTTCAGGGCGAAATTGGCGACAAGGTTGAGCTGCAGGCTATCGCTGTTGTCGACGGCACCAAGGTTGTTGCCGATCCGGCTGAGGCTGGCAAGACCAAGGTTGTTGCTACCATCGTTGATCAGTTCAAGGGCGACAAGGTCCTCGTCTTCAAGTTCAAGAAGCGCAAGAACTACAAGAAGCTGCGCGGCCATCGCCAGCTCCACACTCGTCTGAAGATCGAGAGCATCGGCTAGTTAGTTTAGAAGGTAGGTAGATTACTCATGGCTCATAAAAAAGGTCTTGGCTCCACCCGTAACGGCCGCGACTCTCATTCCCAGCGACTTGGCGTGAAGCGCTTCGGTGGCGAGCACGTCATCACCGGCAACATCATCGTTCGCCAGCGTGGCACCCACTTCCATCCCGGCGAGAACGTCGGCCGTGGCAAAGACGACACCCTGTTCGCACTGTGCGAGGGCACCGTGGAATTCACGAAGAGCACCCGTCGCAACAAGGGCTATCGCCGCTTTGTGCATGTTCGTCCTCTGACCACCGAGAGCGCTGAATAGCCTCACGCAACCAGAGGGGTTTCATAAGGGGAGGAAAAAGCTCGTCGCTTTTGCGGCGGGCTTTTTCCGTATTTGAGGTGTGTGCGCCGTATTGGCGCAGGTACATGCGTATAATTCGAGAACACGTTATTTTCTTGCAAGGAAGCGCACCGCAAAAGCCTCAATTCATTGGGCGTCCCATGCGGCGCGACATAGGCTTGGGCAAGCGGCGCGCAGGCGGCGATATGCCCCAACGATATCGATAGGAACGCTATGTTCGTAGACAAAGTACGCATTTACGTGAAGGGCGGCGACGGCGGCGCGGGCTGCTTGAGCTTCCGCCGCGAGGCTCATGTTCCCAAGGGCGGCCCCGACGGCGGCGACGGTGGCCATGGCGGCAACGTCGTGCTCGAGGCCGACCAGTCGGTCTCGTCGCTGCTCGACTACCGCTTCAAACATCATTTCAAGGCAACGCGCGGCACCCACGGCATGGGCAAGCGCATGCATGGCGCCACGGGTGACGATCTTATTCTGAAGGTTCCTGTGGGCACGGTGGTGCATGAATATTTCGAAGAGAAAAAGGAAACCGGCGAGCTTATCGCCGACCTTACGCATGACGGCGAGCGCGTCATCGTCGCGGAAGGCGGCCATGGCGGTCGCGGCAACATTCATTTCGTGACCTCCACGCGCCGCGCTCCCGCGTTCGCTGAGCTGGGCGAACCCGCGCAGGAGTGCTGGATTGAGCTCGAGATGAAGCTCATGGCCGACGCCGCGCTCGTTGGCGTGCCTTCTGCGGGCAAAAGCTCGCTCATCGCCCGCATGAGCGCCGCGCGCCCCAAAATCGCCGATTATCCGTTCACCACGCTTGTTCCGAACCTGGGCGTTGTGCAGGGCGACGAGCACAACTTCGTCGTGGCTGACATTCCGGGCCTTATCGAAGGCGCTCACCAGGGCAAGGGCTTGGGCCACGAATTCCTGCGCCATATCGAGCGCACTGCACTCATCGTGCATGTCGTTGACATGACGGGCGGTTATGAAGGCCGCGATCCGGTAGAAGATTACCGCATCATCAACAACGAGCTTGCGATGTACGCCGATGAATTGGCGCAGCGTCCTCGCATTGTGGTTGCCAACAAAGTCGACGTTCCCGGCACCGAAGACGCCGTGCGCCGCTTGAAGGAAGAGGTGCGCAAAGACGCCATCGCTGCCGCGAACGGCAATGAATTCGCCGATGGCGTCGACGAGGCTTCGCGCGTGTTCGAGATTTCCGCTCTTACGGGCAAGGGCGTCGATTCGCTTATCCACGCCATCGCCGACAAGGTATTCGAGCTGCGCAGCGCTGCCAAAGAAGCCCAGGAGGGTGAGGTTCAGTACGACCAGGTGTGGCAGCACAAGCGCGAACAGCGCGACCGCAAATATACTGTGCGCAAGCTTTCCGATGGCATCTTCCGTGTGGAAGGCGTGCAGATCGAGCGCATGGTTGTGCAAACCGACTGGGAAAACGACGAGGCGTTGTCGTTCTTGCAGCATCGCTTCAATCGCTTGGGCCTGGAAAAGGAACTGCTCAAGGCGGGCGCAGTGAACGGCGACGAGATTCGCATTCTGGGCCGAGCGTTCGAGTTCGAGACGGCCGAGTCGACCGAAGATATCTTCGCCGAACTCGACGATTAGCATAGTGAAGGCGTGATGGGCATGGCTGCAGAAACTTCCGCAAACGCGAAGGCGTACAAGACTGCCGTTATTAAAATCGGCTCGAATACGCTGACCGACGACGAGGGAAAGTGCGACCGCGCTTATCTCGCCGATTTGGCGCATCAGGTGGCGCGCGTTCGCCGCGAGGGCTGGCGTGTGATTATCGTAAGCTCTGGCGCAATCCCGTGCGGCCTTGAAGCGCTGGGCTTGCCCTTGCGCCGCCCCGACGACATGCCCACCGTACAGGCTGCGGCAAGCGTTGGGCAACGCGCGCTTCTTGCGGCTTATGATCAAGTATTTTCTCCGTATGGCATGCTCACGTCGCTCGTGCTGCTCACGCGTCGCGATACCGCCGATCGAAATGCGTACCTGCATGCGCGCGATACGTTCCGCCGCCTCGTGGAATTGAATGCTGTGCCTATTGTGAACGAAAATGACACGGTATCGGTTGAGCAGATTAAGTTCGGCGACAACGACACGCTTGCGGCGCTTGTTGCGTGCCTTGCGAACGCCGACCGCGTCGTTATTCTGAGCGACATCGATGGTCTGTATACGTCGAACCCCAAAACCGATCCGTCGGCTCAGCTCATTAAACGCGTCGACCGCATTACGCCCGAAATTCTTGCCGGCGCGTCGGGCGCAGGCAGCGCTGTTGGCTCGGGCGGCATGATCACCAAACTTACGAGCGCGCGTGTGCTTGGCGCGGCAGGCATTCCGCTCGTCATTTGCAGCGGCCGCGCCGAAGATGCCGTGGTGCGCTCGCTTGCCGACGACCCAATTGGAACGCTGTTCACGGGTGCCGATGTTCCGCATGAAATTACGCCGCGCAAGCTTTGGATCGCTCTTGGCGATTCGGTGAAAGGCACGCTGCTTGTCGATACGGGTGCTGCTCGCGCTATCGTCGAAGACGGTGCTTCGCTGCTTGCTGTGGGTGTGAAGAACGTCGAAGGCGAGTTCGAAGCGGAAGATGTGGTCGATGTGGTTGATGGGGCCGGTTTCGTGATTGCGCGCGGCCTTGCGCGCTGCTCGGCCGAATCGATGCGTTCGGGGAAGGCCGACATCGCTGTGCATCGCGATGAGCTAATCTTGTTTGAATAAGCAATCGGGGCCGCCTCGTATGGGGGATGTGGCTGCCAGGTGTTTTCTAAATAACGTTGCTGCGGACTGGGCTTGACGTGCGATTCCGATAGATTCCGCACGAGCAGAAGGCGCCAGTGGCGCCTTCGCCGCGAGCAGGACTGCCCGAAGCGGAAGCGCATGTCGAGCCCAGTCCGCTCAGGTCGTGCGATTGGAGACAATGATGACCTCAATCGAAGAATCGGTTCGTGATATTGCGCTTCGCGCGCAAGCGGCTTCGCATGCGGTGGGGCGCGCTTCAGAAAAGGTTCGCAACCAGGCGCTTTTCGCCATGTCTGCTTCGCTTCGGGGCAATATGGCCGACATTCTCGCTGGCAACAAGGTCGATATGGAAGCTGGCAAAGCTGCCGGCATGTCGTCTGGCTTGCTCGATAGGCTTTCTTTAGATGAAGGCCGCATCAATGCCATGGCCGATGCCCTTGAATCGCTCGCCGGCCTGCCTGACCCGTTGGGCCGCGTGCTCGAGCGCCGCGAAATCGAAGGCGGCATCGAACTTACGCGCGTGAGCGTGCCGCTGGGCGTTGTCGCCATGGTGTATGAGGCGCGCCCGAACGTCACGGCCGATGCTGCGGGCATTTGCCTGAAGTCGGGCAATGCGTGCGTGTTGCGCGGCGGCTCGCAGGCCCTCCATTCCAACGCGGCAATCGTTTCCGCGCTGCGCGAAGCGGTCGTTTCCGCGGGTCTTCCCGCCGATTGCGTTTCCTTCGTCGATACCGCCGATCGCGCGGCGACCGATGCCCTCATGCAACTTCACGGCATTGTCGACGTGCTCATTCCTCGCGGCGGAGCCGGCCTTATTCGCCACTGCATCGAATGTTCGAAAGTGCCCGTCATCGAGACGGGCACGGGCAATTGCCATACCTATGTGCACGAAACGGCCGATTTCGATCGCGCCATCACCATTCTGCTTAATGCGAAAACGCAGCGCGTGGGCGTGTGCAATGCATGCGAATCGCTTCTCGTCGATGAATCCATCGCTGCCAATTTCCTGCCGAAGGCGTTGCGCGCGCTTGCCGAAGCGGGCGTGACTATCCATGGCGATGCGGCGGCTCGGCACGCTGCCGATTTGGCGGGGAATGCCGTGCTTTCGAGGTTCGTCGATGCGACCGATGACGATTGGGGTCGTGAATACCTTGCGCTCGAGATAAGCGTGAAGACGGTTTCTGGCGTCGAAGAGGCGATTGCGCACATCAATCGTTACGGCACCAGGCATTCCGAGTGCATCGTGGCCGACGATACGATGCAGGCGGGCGCCGATGCAATCGAGGAATTTCTCGCGGGCGTCGATGCCGCTGCGGTGTATGCAAACGCTTCGACCCGTTTCACCGATGGCGGTTGCTTCGGTTTGGGTGCTGAAATTGGCATCTCCACGCAGAAGCTGCACGTGCGTGGCCCCTTCGCGCTCGAAGCGCTTACCACGTACAAATATCAACTTCGTGGGTCGGGTCAGGTGCGAGGCTAGCGTGACGAATGAAAGCTTGAATGTGAGCGATTTTTTGAGTGCCGGCTGCGGTTCTGTCGAACAATCGACCGAAGGCCAGTTCCTTGCGAAGCTGGGCGCCGATGGACGTCTGTGCCGTTTGGGTGTTATGGGAGGCACGTTCGATCCCATTCACAATGGCCACCTCGAAATCGCTCGCCGCGCATGCGAATCGCTCGGCCTTTCGGGCGTGCTGTTTGTGGTTGCGGGCGACCCGTGGATGAAACATGGGCGCGCCTTGACGCCTGCGGAAGACCGCTTTGCCATGGTTCGGGCCGCCATTGAAGGCGACGCGCGCTTTGCCGCAAGCCGCAGGGAAATCGATCGCGTGGGGGAAACCTATACGGTCGATACGCTGCGCGAGCTGCGTCGGATTCTTCCCGCACACGTCGAGCTGTGCTTCCTTATGGGAGCCGACGCTGCGGCTCGTTTGGGGGAGTGGCGCGAGGCGAGCGAGCTTGGCGGCCTTGCGAGGTTCGCCGTGGTGTCGCAGCGTAACGACGTGTCGCTTGACGGGCGTGACCTTTCCCGTCTTGCTCAAATCATTGATGCGCGCGAGATATTGCAGGTAGCGATGCCTCAGATGGATGTATCTTCTACCGATTTAAGGGAAAAAGTGCGTCAGGGGCGCTCCATTCGCGATGAGGTGCCAGCGGTTGTGGCAGACTATATCGAGTCACACGGGCTCTACCGGCGCTGAATCGCTGGACGTATGCAAGGGGCGATTGATATGGCCAAGGCCAAATCGAAGAAAAAAGAAAAGAAGCTGAAGAAGCGCCAGGAGCGCTGCGAGCAGGTTGCCGCGATTTCTCCTGACCGTTTCGACGAAATGCGCCAGGCGCTGCAGGCGCGCGTGAAAGCGTCGCGTTACCGCCATTCGCTCGGCGTTTCCCAAACCGCCGAACAGCTGGCCCGCATCTATGGCGTGAATCAGAGCGAGGCGGCCGTTGCGGGCCTTCTGCACGATTGGGATAAGTCGCTAACGGGCGACGAGCTCAAGCGCAAGGCGAAAAAGCTCAAACTCGCAGGTAAGGAAGTGCGCGAGCATGCGACGGGCGTGCTGCATTCGTGGACGGCTGCGGCAACGCTGCGCGACGAATTCCCCGAGCTTTCTGATGCTGTGCTGCAGGCGATTGGTCGACACACGTGCGGTGCGGTTGGAATGTCCGATTTGGACATGGTGGTGTTCGTTGCCGACATTATTGAGCCGGGTCGTGATTTCCCCGATATCGAGGGGTTGCGCGCCGCGGTGGGCGAGGTGTGCCTGGAAGAATTGTTCTATCGCACCTACAAGGCTAACTTCATGTATCTGCTTTCTGCCGACATGGTAGTGGCGCCGCCATCGCTTGACGTGTACAATTCCCTGGTCGTTGAGCGCAAAGAACGCCTTGAGGCCGAACGTGCCGCGTGCGATGCGCCAGCTGGGAACGAAGCCTCGGAAGCGCAATTGCTTGCTGTCGAAATTGCTCGTCGCGAGCAGCTGGCTCGTGAGGCCGAACAACAAATGGCGCTTGCCCGCAAGGCTGCCGAAGAGCGTGAACGCGTGCGCGAAGAGAAGCGAGCGAAAATGCAGGCCGAAGCCGCCGAGGCGCGAGCCAAGCAGCCTGAGGAATCCAAGGTGGAGCGCACGCCGAATGGCGCGCGCATTATTCCCATTCAGTAAACCGTTGGGCGCCTGCCCAAAAGCTTAGAAAGGATATGCCGAATGGCAAAAGACAAAGGACTTACCGCCCTTGAAAAAGTGATGATCGCTGCGAAGGCGGCCGATTCCAAAAAGGCTACCGACATCGTGATTCAGGACGTTCGCGAGCTCGTGAGCGTGACCGATTTCTTCGTTATCGTGACCGCGCAGAACAACCGCCAGGTTGCCGCTGTGCTCGATGCCATTGAGGAGGCCGAGGTTAAAGAGGCTGGCGTGAAGCCGTTTGGCATCGAAGGCGCCGATGAAGGTTTCTGGGCCCTGCTCGACTTCGGCGATTTCGTGGTGCACTGCTTCCAGCCCGAAGGCCGCGACTACTATCGCCTCGAAGAGGTGTGGAATGATGCTCCCACGATTGACTTCGAACCCGATGAGCCGAAAAGCGAAGATGCCGAATAATTAACAAACCAATATTGCTGCAGCTTCGTATATAATAAAACGCTGCACAAGCCCCCGTGGCTCAACGGATAGAGCACCGGACTTCTAATCCGATGGTTGTGGGTTCGATTCCCGCCGGGGGCACCATGTAAAAGCAAGGCCCGTTCTTTGAACGGGCCTTTTCATTTACCCCATTTCTATTATTCAAGAATTCGATGCCTTGACCTGCAGTTTCGATTCTCTCGAAAAAATTTTAAAAAAGGGGGTTGCGTTGTGAGGAAGACATCTGTATAGTATTCGCTTGCCGCTTGGGCATCACTCAAACGGCATGAGAAACATGGTGGGTGTGGCCTAGTTGGTTAGGGCGCAAGATTGTGGCTCTTGAGGTCGTCGGTTCGAATCCGATCACCCACCCCAGTTTTTCAACACAAGGCATTGTGGGCTATGAAAGCTATGTTCACAATGGCTGCGGGAAACCGCAAACCTTTACATATGCTTTCTTTTCTGGATCGTTAGCTTAGTTGGTAGAGCAGGGGACTCTTAATCCCAAGGTCCGGGGTTCGAGTCCCC
>JABLTK010162966.1_pt1 | contig 67630 bp, 44 predicted proteins | sample 7160131 | NCBI WGS metagenome assembly JABLTK01 (sample SAMN14651221, study PRJNA627086) | human gut metagenome | isolation source: feces | host: Homo sapiens | reverse complement strand
GCTGAAAATCATACCGATGGCTGACGACCATGTCTTTTCATTCCTAGATGTATTCAGCTTTCAATTTGCGAAAGAAATTTTACGTTACCTGGCTTTATTGCTCCGATTCCACAATAATGCCGTGGCCGTTGCGCTCGCTTTCGGGTGGAAGCTGGTGCCAGTCTCCATAGCTGATCGTGAGCAGCTTGTCGTATTCGGCGGGCGCGGGGTAGCGCTTCCCTTCGAACTCAAGCTCGATGGTTTCCGCGAAGTATTCTATAGGGAACAGCTTCGAGGGCTCGGTCCCTTGCATCGCGAGTTTTTTGCCTGCGAACGAATGGCTGGCTTCCTCTTTAACATATGCATCGATATAGGGCTTCGCGCCTTTGATTTTTGCGGGGATATAGAACGCAAAGCGGCCAAGTGTGCCCAAAAGGGAGTTGCCTTTTTTGAAGGCGAACGTGGCGAGTCGCGTTTTGGCATAGAGCGAGTACAACTTGTCTCCCACAGGGCGCGCTTCTTCGGGCGAATCAAAGCCCATCAGGGGGAAGATGTCAATCCAAATGCCCTCTTGGAAGCCGATGTCTGCCGTAAGGATGCTCTGCTTGATTTTGAACGACGTATCGTAGATCTTCATAAAGGGGCAATGAAACTTTTCGCAGCCGTTAAGCCCCGGCGCTGCGGCGCGATAAGGCGCGGGCAGGGCGTTGGGGTTTTCCTTGAAAATCGCGATAAGCTTCTGGTATTCCTCGATAGGCATTACCAGGTCGATGTCGTCATCCCAGGGAATGAAGCCCTTGTGGCGTGCGGCACCAAGCAACGTGCCGTAATCGATCCAGTAAGTGAGGTCGTGCGCTTTCGCAAAGGCGTCGAATGCTTGCAGAATGCGGTGCGCGGCTTCCTTCGAATTGTCGATGGTCTCTTCGCTCATGGTGGTGTCCTATTGCCCTTTCGCCCAGCGGGCGGTCATATTATGGGTGCTCGTGCGTTCGCTTTCTGGCGGAAATTCCTTCCAGTTGCCATAGCGGAAGGCAAGGAAATCTTCATAATGCGGAAGGCAGGGGAATTGCCTGCCTTCGAATTCGAGCAGAGCGCAGTCGCCTTCGAAGAACTTCGTGGGGTAGATGTAGCTCGATTCCGACAGAGTCAGGCAGTGTTCCTTTTCGAACATGTCGGGGGCGCTTTTTTGAATGTCGTCGCAGGTGGCCGCCCAGCGCTTGTATCCGCCAATTTTCGCGGGAAGCCATGCCGCAAGTCGGCGCAGCGTTCCAACGAAATTATCGCCCTTTGTAAAATGCCAGCTAGATCGACGGAGCAGGGCCTGGTTGAGGTCGAACGATCGAATATACTGCTCCCCGTCCTGCTTAGAACTCACTTCGGTGCCAACGAAGGGGAAGATGTCGATCCATACGGCCTCGTTCACGCCTTTCATGGGTACGAGCTCGTTTTGGACAACCGAAGTCCTTCGGTCGAAAAGTTTCGCGAAGGGTCGGTAGGGTATGCAACTTTGAACGCCGCAGGCATCGAGGTCGATATGGTCGCAAATACGCTCGCCGTTGTTAACGAGTTCAACGAGCCGGTAATAGTCATTTTTCGGCATCGCGATGTCGACGTCGTCGTCCCAGGGGATGAAACCCTTATGGCGGGCAGCGCCGAGCAGGGTGCCGTATATGAGCCAATAGCAAAGGCTGTGTTTTTTGGCGAAATCGTCAAAGGCGCAAAGCATCTCGAATTCGATGCGCTTCAAATCTTCGAGCTCCAATTCGGAGGCCTGTTCCTGAGCCACCCTGAAACTCCTTTCAGGCTTATGGAAAGAGGTTTTTTCAATCAGCTCCCCATACTATCATTACCGCGTTGCGCGGCTTGAGTTAGGAGTGAAATATATGCCAGCAGTGAGTGTGATTGTTCCTGCGTACAACGCTGGGCGGCATTTGCCCCGTTGCGTGCAGTCTATTCAATCGCAAACAATGCGTGACCTCGAGATTATCCTCGTTGATGACGGTTCGACCGATGGTTCCGCCCGGCTTTGCGAAGAGCTGGCTTCTGCCGATGGCCGCATTCGGGTTTTCCATAAGAAAAACGGCGGGGTTTCATCCGCGCGCAATTTTGGTATTGAAAAAGCTAAGGGCGAATACCTCCTGTTTGTTGACGCCGATGACTTTATCCATCCCGATATGCTCTCGATTCTCTTCAATGGCGCGCAATCGGTTGGCGCTGGTATTGCGGCATGCAAGAACATGCGTGTGCGCGAAGAAGAGGGCCTCGATGCTGCTTCGAAAGATGCAGAAGGCGCCTTCAAGACGTTTTCATGCACGGGCATCGAGGCTCTTGGCTTTGCGCTTTTAGGAACCGACATTTCGGGGAGCATGTGCGATAAGCTGATTTCACGCGAGCTTCTTGGAGACGTGCGCTTTCGTGAGGGCGTTCTTTACGAGGATGCGCTGCTTGCGTCTCAGCTTTTCCCAGAATGCGATAATGTTTTTGTGACTACGAGGTGCATGTACTACTACTCGAAGTGCTCTGGGAGCGCTACGATGAAACCGTATGACGAGAGTGCATACGATGTCGTTCGCATTTATGAAGAGATATTCAAGCGTGTTTCGACCGATTATCCTGAAATCGAACCGCAAGCGGAGTTTCGTTTGCTGTGGGCCTACTATGCGGCGTTTGACCGCATGATCGCCTCTTCGGACTACCGGTCGATTCCCAGATACAGTGCGACGCTTTCGTATCTTCGCGCCCATACGAAAAGGGTTCTTCATGACCCGTTTTTCCGTGTAACGCGAAAAGTTGGGGCCGCCGTTTTGCGAGTGAATGTCGGCGCGTACCGGCAGCTCGTTTTGAAGGGTGGACAATAATGCAACATATCGGCTTTCTCGTTTCGACGCTTTCGAGTCCTGGCGGAACGGGCCGCGTTGTGGCTAATGTGGCGAATCGCATGGTCGAAGATTATGAAGTGCATGTAATCGGCGCGTACCATTCGGGCGATGGCGAGCCGGCGTTTGCCTGCGATAGCCGTGTTCACCGATTGAACATTCTGCCGAAAGAGCCCCGTATTCGCGAAGCGAACAAAGAGCTCAAGAAGCCTTTGATTGACTATATCGAGCAAAACCATATCGAGGTTCTTTTCCTGATTGGCAACTATCAGGGCGCCTATACTATGTCCACTATGCCCGCTTGCAAAAGCTGCAAATTCGTGTTTTGCGACCATGGCGCGCTTATGAACGAATGGAACAACAAGCCCATTCGTTTCATCCGTTTTCTTGCCTCGGTTTTGTCCGACATGACCGCGGTGCTTACCCAGCGAAGCGAGCAGGCGTATCGTGAGAAATTCCACACGCCCGCCCGAAAGCTCCGCGTTATTCCCAATTGGATTCCCAATTGGCAGCTGGCGTCGGCGTCTGGCTACAACAAGAATTCGAAGCGCATTATGTGGGCTGGAAGGCTCGACCCAGAAAAGGGTCTCGATTTCCTGTTCGAGATTGCCGAAAAAGTGTTGCCGTCGCGCCCCGATTGGAGTTGGGACGTGTTCGGCGATGGCCTTATCGATGGAAGAACGCCCGAGGAATGCCAGGCCGAGGCGCATGCCCGAGGCATGGGCGACCAGCTGCGTTTCTGCGGTTCGGTGCCAAACCTCATTGAGCGATACCAAGATTACGGCATCTTCGCCCTCACGTCGCTTCGCGAGGGGCTGCCCATGGTGCTTCTTGAAGCAAAGGCCTTCTCGGTTCCCCTTGTGAGCTTCGATGTGGAAACCGGTCCAAGTGAGATTATTGTCGATGGCCACGACGGCTTCTTGGTTCCGTGCTACGATTGCGATGTTTTTGCCGAAAAGCTCGCCGTGCTTATGGATGACGATTCCTTGCGTGCCCGTTTTTCGGAAGCATCGCAGGAAACCGTGCAGAAATTCTCGGAAGACTGCGTATACGAAGATTGGAAAAGCGCAATAAAGCAGCTCACCGAGAGGGGCAAATAGATGGCTTCACGCCTCGAGAATTCGGCGCGAAACGTGTTGGTCGCGCTGTGCGGCCAAGCATTCTCGATTATTCTTGCATTCGTTACGCGCGGCATTTTCGCGCGCCAGCTCAGCCTTGAGTATATGGGCTTGGAGAACTTGTTCTCAAACGTCCTCACCATTCTTTCGCTGGCCGACTTGGGCGTGGCGAGCGCGATTATTTTCGCGCTCTATAGGCCTTTGGCCGAAGAGAACCATGAGCAGGTTCGTGCCATCATGCGCCTGTTCAGAAACGTGTACGTGATTATTGGCCTGGTCATTATCGCGGCAGGCTTGGCTCTTACCCCGTATATCGACGTGCTTATTAAAGACACGCCCGACATTCCGTATTTGAAGCTGTACTTCTTCATGTTCGTGGCCAATACGGGCATATCGTATTTCTTCTCGTACAAGGGCTGTCTCATCGCCGCCGACCAGAAGAAATATATCGTGTCGTTGAACCAGTATGCGTTCCAAATCGTGATGTGCATTGCGCAAATCACGGTGCTCTTCGTGACGCACAACTATTTCCTCTTTTTGTGCTGCATGGTTGGCTCGACGCTTTTGCAGAATATCTCGATTTCGATTATCGCGAATCGCATGTACCCCTACATTTTGAAGGGGAAAGGCAAGCCGAAGGTCGACCCCGAAACGATCGACCAAATCAAGAAGAACACGTTCGCCATGGTGCTGCACCGTGTTGCCGGCGTCGCGAATACCCCCGCAAGCAGCCTTATTCTGAGCTCCTTTGTGGGCATTCATGCTATCGCGCTGTACGGAAACTACATGCTCGTGGTGAATTCCATGACGCGCGTCGTCGATCAGATTTTCGATGCCGTCGTTGCGCCGCTTGGTAACTTAGGCGTCACCGAATCGGGCGAGCGCCAGTATCAGGTGTTCAAGACGTGCTTCTTCGTGAACGCTTTTATCGCGGCGTTCATTTCGATTCCCATGTTGTGCCTTTTCAATCCCGTGATCACGCAAATTTGGCTTGGTCCCGATTACGCTTTCCCCGAAATCGTCGTGGTGCTGATTGTGCTTTTGTTCTATTTGAAGGAAATGCGCTGCGCCGCCCTCTCGTTTACGAGCGCGTATGGCCTGTATTGGTATACGCGATGGAAGGCGGTTGTCGAGACGGTCGTCATGCTCTCGTTGTCGCTTCTGCTCGTTCTGAAGTTTGAAGTCGCGGGCGTTGTTTTCGCCGGAATTATCAGCACGACATGCGTCTCTTCGATTTACGAGGGCTACATGCTGTTCAAGCACGGTTTCAAGAAGTCATCGAAGCCGTATTTCGCGAGGTTCTACCTGTATGTCGGCTTCACGGCGATTCTTGCGCTGGTGGCGTGGTTCGGCTGCGCCGCCGTGCCCGATTCGCTTGGCATGGCGGGAATCCTGGTTAAGCTCGTGGTGAGCGTTGCCGTGCCGGTTCTGGGCTTTTGGGCGGTTTTCCGCAAAACGCAAGAATTTGCCGAGCTCAAGTCGATGATGATGCGCATCTTTGCGAAGCTGCCGGTTCTTAAACGTTTTGCCAAATAGCGCAGAAACACGTGCGTATAAGTGGGGGCACCGATATTCGTTTCGGCGCCCCCACTGTTTTTCGTGCGTGGAGGGCGCGCGTGCCGATTAAGAGGGTAGAGGGCGAGGGACCTTTTCGACGTAATCCCAGCGAGGTTCGTTTATGATGGTCCCAACTGAAAGGGGAGGTTTTGCCATGGCTGTCAAAATGAAAAATGCGCTTGTTGGAAGCGTGGGATTATTTGCAATCGCAATGGCCTTCGCGCTGCTCGCGATTCCTCAAGTTTCATATGCCGACCAGGCTGTCGATGAAAGCGACGCCCTGGCTGCGGCTGATGAGGCCGGGCATGGCTGGGTCCGAGACGAATCGGACAACTGGCTGTACTATGACGCGCAAAGTAACCTGTATGCGGGCTGGCTCAAATACGGGGGCGCGTGGTATTGGCTCAATCCCGAGACCGGCGTTATGGCTGTGGGCGTTGTTGAAATCGACGGCATGGGCTACCACTTTGCGCAATCGGGCGCGCTCACGTATGGATGGGAATTCGATAACGGTTCCTGGTATTGCTCGAATGGCTCGGGCGTGCTTATGAGCGGCTGGTACTCGTATAACGGCGGCTGGTATTACTTCCAAGAGGGCACGTATGCGATGTACGAGGGCATGATCGATTTTGGCGGGCAGTTGTATTGGCTCAAGCCCTCCGCTTCCGGGCGCATGGCCGTCGGTTGGGAGCTCATCGATGGCGACTGGTATCACTTCAACGGCTCTGGCTGCGCCGATTCGGCATGGCTTGAAGATGGCGGCGATTGGTACTATTTCGATCCCATGACCCATGTTATGGCTACTGGATGGCTGCAGCTTGGCAGCGATTGGTATTACCTTTCCGACTCCGGCGTGATGCAAACGGGCTGGCAGTTTATTTCGGGGGCTTGGTACTACTTCGATGGCTCGGGCATTATGGCCGCCGGCGACTGGTGTCGCATCGGCGGTACGTGGTACTACTTTCATGATTGGGGCGGCATGGCTACCGGTTGGCTGCAGCTTGGCAACGATTGGTATTGGCTGCGCGACTCGGGCGCCATGGAAACTGGCTGGGCGCAGATCGGCGGCGCGTGGTACCATTTCGCGAATTCCGGCCTTATGTCGAGCAACGGTTGGGAGAAAATCGGCAGCTCGTGGTACTACTTCCGCAGTTGGGGCGGCATGGTTTCGAGCGAATGGATCAACCTTGGCACCGAAGACGACGACCAATGGTATTACCTCAAGTCGTCGGGAGCCATGCAGACGGGCTGGTGGCACAACTCGGGCCACTATTACTATTTCGGTTCCAATGGCCTTATGACGTCCGATTCCACCTCTCCGAGCTATTTGGCGGGCGAGAACAACCGCCTTTCCGACATGCGCTCGCGCGGGTGGTATGTGAGCCCGCTTTTGGCCGATGAAAACAACACGCGCGAAGAGCGCATCGAGGCGATGATTTCTACCGCGTATGAGTACTACGGCGATACGTATAAAGCATGCTATAGCCAGGCCCCTGGTGGCTATGTCGACTGCAGCGGCCTTGCGATGCAGGGACTGTATGCGGCAGGTTTCGACCCGTGGCCGGTGAGCCCCGAGCGCCATTCCAATCCGGCGTACGAATACGAATCCCGCAATATGTGGAACCTCCCCATTCAGCGCGTCTCGTATTCCGACCGCCAGCGCGGCGACCTTATCTATTACGACAATGGGTACGGCACCATCATCCACGTTGCTATCTACCTGGGCGATGACAAGGTTATTGAGGCGTGGCCGCCGTCTGTCACGGTTATGTCGACGGTGAATGGCATCCATCCTCATGTATATGGCGTGCAGCGACCGTTCGCTTAGGTAATACGTCCCCTAGGGGGTTTATACGGAAAGAAACGGCATGGGAGCAGCGCTTTCCGTGCCGTTTTGCTATTTGGAATTCCCGTTAAGTCTTCCGCTTATTTGTAATGGGGCGGCTGCTCGGTTTATAGTAGTGCGCGTGAATTGGTGAAGCCGTCGCTCGAATGGCTTCCGAAGAAAGGTTGCATACCATGCGTGTTGAGTTCTCTCCTCCCGATATTACTCAGGCTGAAATCGACCAGGTTGTCGAGGCTTTGAAATCGGGCTGGATCACCACCGGCCCCAAAACGAAAGAGCTCGAGCGTGAGGTTGCCCAGCTTTGCGGCACCAATAAAGCGTGCTGCCTGAATTCCGCCACTGCGGCGCTCGAGATGTGTCTGCGCCTGCTCGGCATCGGTGAGGGCGACGAGGTCATCGTGCCTGCGTACACCTACACCGCAACGGTGAGCCCCGTATGCCACGTTGGCGCAACGCCCGTTATGGTCGATGTCGCTCCCGGCAGCTACCAAATGGACTACGACGCCATGGAGGCCGCAATCACCGAGCGCACGAAGGCTATTATCCCCGTCGACCTCGGTGGCGTTCCGTGCGATTACGACCGCATTTTTGCGGCTGTGGAGGCCAAGCGCGACTTGTATCATCCCGCAGAGGGCCTGCAGCAGGCGTTCGACCGTTGCATCGTGATTACCGATGCTGCCCATGCTTACGGCGCGTCGTACAAGGGCACGCCGGTTGGTTCCGTGGCCGACTTCTCTTCGTTCTCGTTCCATGCCGTGAAGAACTTCACCACGGCCGAGGGCGGCGCGCTCACGTGGCGTTCTCGCGAAGGCATCGACGACGAAGCCGTGTACAAACAGCTGCAGCTGTTCTCGCTGCACGGCCAAAGCAAAGACGCCCTGTCGAAGATGAAGCTCGGCTCGTGGGAATACGACGTGGTTGCGCCGTATTTCAAGTGCAACATGACCGATGTGCTGGCGGCTATTGGCCTGGGCCAGCAGTCTCGCTACAAAGAGCTGCTTGCTCGTCGCCACGAAATGCTCGTGCATTACTCCGATGCGCTTGCCGGCGAGAAGGTGCAATTCCTGCATCACTTCGACGAGGACATCACTTCGTCGGGCCACTTGTGCCTGGTGCGCCTTGTGGGCAAGTCTCGTGCGTTCCGCGACCTGTTCATTGAAAAAATGGCCGAACGAGAAGTGGCATGCAACGTGCATTACAAGCCCCTTCCGATGCTCACTGCATATAAGAATCTTGGCTTCGATATCGCCAATTACCCGAATGCGCTCGCGCAGTTCGAGAATGAGGTTTCGCTGCCGCTGAACACCAAGATGACCGACGAGATGGTCGACTACGTTATCGCCTGCTTCGGCGAAGCGTATGCCGAATGCGAGGCTGCGGGTGTATAAGCACTTCTTTAAGCGCGTGCTCGATATCGTGCTTGGCCTTATTGCGCTTCCGTTCGTGCTTATCGTGTTCGTCGTGTTCGCGCCGATGATTTATCTGGAAGACAAGGGCCCCGTTTTCTACAACGCGCCTCGCGTCGGAAAGAATGGCAAGCCGTTCGTTATGTACAAGTTTCGTTCCATGTACGTGAACGCGCCCGATTTGAAGATGGAAGACGGCAGCACCTACAACGGTGCCGATGACCCGCGCATGACGAAGATTGGCGCGTTTATGCGCAAGACGTCGCTCGATGAGTTCCCTCAGTTCCTGAATGTGCTGAAGGGCGACATGAGCATTATTGGCCCGCGTCCCGATTTGGATTCTGAAATGGCCTTGTACCAAGGCGATGAAGGTCGCAAGCTCGAAGTGACGCCGGGCATTACGGGCTACGCCCAGGCATACGGCCGCAATTCGCTGCCGTGGCACGATAGGCTTGCCCTCGACGTGTATTACGTCGACCATTTGTCGTTCTTGCTTGACGTGAAGATCTTTTTCAAGACCTTCGCTACGGTGTTCAAGCAAGAGGGCATTTACGTGGAGCAGGAAGATTAGTTCTTCCGAACTCGGCGAACAGTATCCAGTCGCGGCAAACATGGCCGCGAACAGAAGAGGCATCAAGGCGACTTGGTGCCTCTCTTGGTATAATCGCCTAAGCTAATGCCTATTCCGAAACGAGCTTTACAATGAAGAAGTCCCAAATCATTTCGCTTTTCGCTGCGGCAGCATTTGCCGTCGTCGTGCCAAGCGCGGCGTTCGCGCTCGACGCCGACGCGTGCGGCGACCAGGTTCCCGATGCGCTCGAACAGAAAGCAGTTGATTCCGCGAATCCTGCCGATCAGTTCGAGGAAGAGGCTCCTTTGGTCGCTTCCTCTGCGGCGCCTTCGCAAGAGCCGGTCGCTGCGTCGCAAGCGAAGTCTGCCGGCGAGTCGGCGGCGGGCGAAGCGACCCAAGGCGGTTCTGGCGAGCAAGGCGAACAGCCCTCGTATAGCGAGGGGTGGAACGCTGTTGGCTCCGACTGGTATTTTGTTCGCAATGGAGCGCTCGTCTCGGGCTGGGAATACATCAATGGTCACTGGTACTGGTTCGATTCCTCGGCGGGCTGCAAAATGGCTACGGGTTGGATAGAGCTTTCGGGTTCGCGCTATTACTTGGCGCAGGGCGGCGACTTCCAGGGCGCCATGGCTACGGGTTGGCTTTACGATGGCGGCGCCTGGTATTACGCGAAGGATTCAGGCCATATGGCTGGCGGCTGGGAATTGATTGGCGGCGCATGGTACTGGTTCGATTCCGATAATGGCTGCGCTATGGCGCAGGGGTGCGTTACGGTTGACGGCCAAGACTACCTGCTTGGCGAATACGGCCTGGTCGACGGTTGGGTCTCGTATGCCGGAACGTGGTATTACGGTCGCGATGGCCAGCCCGAGACTGGTTGGTTGAAGCTTGGCGGCACGTGGTATTGGCTCGACCCCTCGGCACATGGCGCTATGGCAACGGGATGGAGCGACATCTCGTCGACGCGCTACTATTTTGACGCTTCAGGCGCCATGGCTACGGGTTGGGTTCACGATGGCGGCGATTGGTATTACGCCGACGCTTCGGGCGCGTTCCATTCAGGCTGGCTTTCTGCAAACGGAAGCCTCTACTATCTCGACCCCGCATGTGGCCTTAAGTTGGCTACGGGATATTTCTCGGTCGACGGGTCGAACTACTTCGCAAGTGACTCTGGTGAAATTGCCGTGCGCCAATGGGTGACCGCCGAGGACGGAACGACGGTTTTCGCGGGCGTCGATGGCGCGCTTTGCGGCAAGCTTGACGGCGGCGTGCTGTATGTCCCGAATGCCGATGGCGTGCTTGAGCCCGCTTCCGGCTTCGTTGAGCTGGGCGGTTGCAAGTTCTATATCGACCCCGAAACCCACGCGCCCTCGTCGGGCTGGAAACAGTTTGACGGCACATGGTACTACTTTGACGAAAACGGCTGCGCGCATGCTGGCTGGCTGGACGACAGTGGCTCCTGGTGCTATTTCGACAAGAGCGGCGCTCTGCAGACTGGTTGGATATATGTCGATGGGTCCTGGTACTATGCAAACGCTTCTGGGCGTATGGAAACCGGTTGGCTTTATGTCGGGGGTGCGTGGTATTACGCAAATGCCTCCGGTCGCATGGAAACTGGCTGGCTCTACGATGGCGGCTCGTGGTACTACTTCAGCGAGAGCAGCTGCGCCATGCAAACTGGCTGGATCGATGTGAATGGCACGTGGTATTACGCGAACGCGTCTGGTCGCATGGAAACCGGCTGGTTCGCTTCGGGCGACGCCTGGTATTGGTTTGACGGCAATGGCGCCATGGCTACGGGTTGGCAGTGGATCGATGGCTCTTGGTATTGCTTCAAGGCGAACGGCGTTTGGATTTCCGATTCAATGAATGCGAAGGCCCAAAGCTACGCGAGCCGCACGAACTGGCTCATTCTGGTCGATACGTCCCGGTGCGTCACGAGCATTTACTACGGCTCACAGGGCAATTGGGATTTGAACAGGCGCTATGTGTGCTCAACAGGAAGGGCTGGAACGCCGACGGTCATCGGCGAGTATGAGGTGTTCGGCAAGGGCTACTCGTTCGGCCATGGCTACACCTGCTATTACTACACGCAGTTCTACGGTGACTACCTGTTCCATTCCTCCCCGTACTACGTCAACAGCAACCGAATCATGGATCCGACCATGGGCGTTCCGTCATCGGCCGGGTGCGTGCGTCTGGAAATTCAGAATGCAAAATTGATTTATGACAATATTCCCTATGGCACGAAAGTCGTGACGTACAATTAGCAAAGTTGACCATGTCTTATATTTTGGAGGGCGCCGACAATGATGGAGCTGCCGTTTAGGCATGCGGAAGGCCATCGTTGAAGGAAATAGCTCAATGGATGTTTCGATTTCGAAGCGAGTGATGCCGCTCTTCGGCTTGTTGTGCGCTGGCGCGTTGATGTGCGCCAGCGCTCTTTTTTTGCCCGAATGTCGCTTTGGCGCAGTCCGGTGAGGTGAGCGGCAGTGCCCGCATTTATATTCTGCCGTTTGAATACATGGATGCGATTCTTATCGAGAGCGATGGGCACTTTGGAATGGTCGATTCCGACGGCACAATGGCGACGGGATGGCGTTCTATCGCGGGGTCGTGGTATTGCTTCGGCGCATCGGGCGTCATGAAAGCGAATTGCTGGATGGCGATTTTTATTTCTTGCCCGATGGCGCCATGGCGACGAATACAGTGATTGACGGGTATCGTATTGGGCCTGATGGGAAATGGATTCCCTAAGCGAGGCATTTGAGGCTCTTTTTATGGAGAGCCCCTATCGATTTGCCTTACAATGCGTCTGTAAGATTGAAAGGCTCTTTTCGGTGAATGTAATTCGTACTTCGTGTTTAGAGATGGCGACCTCTGCTCGTGTTTGGATGGGCGCCATCGTTTTGGTTTTGGCATGTGAGTTGGCTCCAGCGGCCTATGCGTCGGAAGGGTGCTCTTCGAGTGCAAGCGGTGAACCCGCGGTCGAGGCGTCTGCCGACGCCCCGGTATCGTCCGAAGCAGTGCATCCCGAAAATGGCTGGGAATACGACGCGGCTTCTAACCAATGGTTTTACTACCAAAACTCTGCCCCAGCCAAAGGATGGCTGTATGCAGGGGGCTTTTGGTATTGGTTCGATAACGAGGGCGTCATGGCCGTCGGCCTTACGGAATGCGCAGGTGGGCGCTACCTTCTGAATGCCGGCGACGACGCTTCCATTCCTTATGGCGCCATGAGGCTCGGCTGGGCTGCGTGCGATGACGGCTGGCGTTTCTTCAACGCATCGGGAGCAATGGAGCGATGCTGGCTGCTTGACGGCTCGAATTGGTACTGGCTCGGCCCCGAAACCGGCGTAATGGCCACGGGCGTTACACAGTGTGGTTCAAGCTCGTATTGCTTCGGCGCATCGGGCGCTATGGCTTTCGGCTGGGCTTATGACCGCGGCACCTGGTATTATGCCGATTCTTCTGGCGAGCTTCAGAGTGGATGGCTGTATAGATGGGGCGCGTGGTATTGGCTCGACCCCTCGACGAAAGCTATGGCGACGGGCCTGGTGAACGATGGCTCGAATCTCTACGCCATGGGTGCGTCGGGCGCCATGCAAACCGGTTGGGCTCTTGTCGATGGCGTTTGGTACCATGCCGCCGAATCGGGCGTGCTGGATGCGGGTTGGTATTGGGACGGGTCTCATTGGTACTGGCTCGACCTCGAAACTCGTGCGATGGCGACTGGGGAATTCGAGGCATATGGCGAGCATTACTATGCCTTCGCTGATGGCTCGATTCAGATGTCCGGATGGGCTCCCTGCGGCGAGGGCTTGGCGCTGCTTGAATCGAACGGTGCCGTGATTTTTGTCGCGGGCAAAAGTGCTTCGGGCGTGCCCATGGTGCAGAGCGGTACGCAAAGCACCGTGCGCGGTGATTCGTGGGAGCAGACTCTCCCCGGGTTTTTCTCCGTCGACGGCAAGACGTTCTATGCAAATGCTGATGGCGAGCTGCAATCGGGATGGGTGCGCATAGGCGATTCGTTCCACTTCTTCGATTCCGATTACGAAATGCAAACAGGTTGGTACTGGGACGGCTCGTCGTGGTACTGGCTCGATTCCGATGGATCGATGGCGACCGGCTGGCGCTCAATATCGGGCTCGGGGTATTTCTTCGATGACTCGGGCGCTATGGCGACGGGCTGGAAACAATGCGGAGAGGCATGGTATTTCTTCAGAAGCTCGGGTTCCATGGAGACGGGTTGGTTGAGCTGGGGTTGCGCCTGGTATTACCTCGATTCGAGCGGCGCCATGCAAACGGGCTGGTTGCATTACGGCTCTGCATGGTACTGGTTCGATGAGGCAACGGGACGCATGGCGTCTTCCGGTTGGTACGATTGCGACGGAACCCGCTCGTGGTTTAACGCTTCGGGCGTGTGGGTCGATACGTCTGGCTCCGTCTTGGGCGTAAGCAGGCAGCGTTTGCTCGAACAGCTGATTTCTCACGAGAACGATTCCTACTATCTTGGCACACGCTACGATACGTCCTTAAGCCCCGTGAGCTGCACGTATCCCAATGGGGAACCGAGAAGCGATGGATTCACCGGAATGAATTGCGGCGGCTTCGTGTCACATGCCTATGCGAAGGCTGGCGGCGATTTGTCGAAAATCGCGAACAACCAATCGAACTCGCCATGGCCGGGAGGCCCGGGCCGTGGGAGTTTCTGTAATGCGTACCGTTGGTATGGCTATGCTCTTGACAGCGGAGCCACGGTGCTGCAGTTTAACAGCGTCTCGGAATTGCTTGCGAGCGGCGAGGCTCGCAAGGGCGATTTGGTGTTCTTCTATCCGTTCAACCCGTATTCGACGGACTGTCATATTGGATTTTTCTGGGGCGACACTCCGTATGAGAACCGCTTTTGGCATTCTTTCGGAGGCATGGGTAATAGCATTTCTGAATTTGTGAGTGATGGCCCGTCTTGGGTAATCCTCATGCGGTAAAGAAGGGTTAAAGCATGAAGAAGACGTGTAGGACGGCGTGTCCTCTGGCTCTTGTGGCGGTGGTGTCGCTGACGTTGCTTCCAGGTGTGGCATGGGCGCAAAGCGCTTCCGTAGAGCCTGCCGAATCGCTCGTCGGCGCAGAGCAGGCTGGCGATGAGGCGGCGTTTGCCGTTGCGGAAGCGAATGGGGTGCAGGCCGAAGGAAAAGAGCCGCAAGAAGTGCAGCCGTCTTTTGAACAGGTGCTATGCGAGTTGGAGAGCACTTCGGCTGAATATACTGGCGTCGCGATCACCCCGCAGGTCACGGTGCGCGATGGCGAGCGGTTGCTTGTCGAAGGCCGTGACTACGCCGTTTCGTATGAGAATAACGTTGTTCCCGGCGAGGCTTCGGTGCTCATCGGAGGCCTTGGCGATTATGCCGGTTTTGAGGCACGCGTGCCGTTCGCTATCGTGAAAAGTGAAGGCAATCGAATCGCGCTTCCCGGATCGTGGCAGCATAACGGCACTGGATGGTGGTATGCCTATGACGATGGCGGCTACCCAACGAGTTGCATCTTGGAGGTGGACGGTGCTCTGTACCGCTTCGATTCGGCGGGCTATATGTATGCGGGCTGGTACATTCTCAATGGAGCATGGCAGTATTCCTACCCGAATGGCGTAGTGGCTTCTGGCTGGGCGTTCGTCGGAGGGTCGTGGTATTACCTCGATCCTCAAACTGGCGACATGCGCACCGGCTGGGTGAACGATGGCGGCACCTGGTATTTCACGAACTCGTCGGGCGCGATGCAAACGGGTTGGCTGTGTCGCTTTGGCGCCTGGCATTGGCTCAACGGCTCGGGCGCTATGGCGCACGGCTGGGCGTGGATTGATGGCTCGTGGCACCTTTTCGCTGAAGACGGGAAAATGCTTACGGGCTGGCAAAAGGTTGACGATGAGTGGTTCCTGCTCGACGACTCGGGAGCCATGCAAACGGGCTGGGTTCTGCAAGGCGAAACGTGGTATTACCTCGCGGGTTCTGGCGTTATGGCGACGGGTCGTGAAGAAGTAGGCGGCTCGTGGTACGCATTCGACGATAGCGGGGCCATGAAAACTGGTTGGGTGCTGTGCGACGATGGTTGGGTGTATGCGCAGCCGTCTGGCGCGCTGCAAACGGGCTGGCTTGCCAAGGGCGGCTGGTATTGGCTCGATCCCGAGCAACAAGGACTCATGGTCGTCGGCATTCAACAAATTGGCGGCGCTTGGTATAAGTTCCAAGACAGCGGTCGCATGGAGTCGAGCTGCTGGTTCGAGTTTGAAGACGGAAGGGCGGCGCACGCGTCCGCTTCCGGTGCGGTTGATTACTATGCGAAGTACGACGAAAACGGCGACGTCGTTTTGAAGAAAGAAAACGGCGATTCGTTTGCAGGCTGGGAATTGCTCGGGTCGAGCTGGTTCCACTTCGACGAAAACGGCGCATGCGACACTGGTTGGGAGTACATTAACGGCGCCTGGTATTACTTCGGCTCTGATGGAGCTATGCTCACCGGCTGGTTTAAGGATGCAGGAAAGTGGTATTACCTTGCATCGTCGGGGGCGATGGTGACGGGATGGCATACCATCGATTCTCACTACTATCAGTTTGGCGGCGATGGGGCGATGCTTGAAGCGGAACCATCGGCGACAACCGACATGCAACGACAGCTCGTTGCTGCCTGTAGTGCGGTTCCCACTCCGGGGCCAGGGCTTTGTTCGGAATGGGTTGCCTTGGTATTCAATCGTATTGGTCAGGGTCAATTGCTCCCCAATAACGACTACGATGCCGACGACATGTTCTATGCTTATTGCAGTCTCGATAATTTGAGCGAACTTCGCGTCGGTATGATTATCGCCGTTCCGTCCCATACCCATACGTATGCGGGTTCGATTTGGGGCCACATTTGCATCTATGTGGGCAACAACACCATTATGGACAACGTCGGCCGCATTCGCACGATGCCGCTCGACGAATGGCTCAGCTATTACACAACGACCTATTCTCCGAAATGGGGTTGGTACAACGGCGTTCCTCTTGAGTAGCGCTTTGGGGTTTTGATTTTCCAAGGAACGAAGGGCGTTTCGCCTTATTGCGGGCATCGCGTCGAAAGGCGCGGGCCCGTTTTCTGTGCGGCTCTTGCGGTCATTTTTGACCGCCCCCGTTCTTTCTTGTTAAAAAAATGTTACCTGGGTGAATCATTGCTACAATTATCGCCGCAAGCATCGAGTTGAAAAAGAGTGCAAGAATCGAGCGGGATTATGAAATACGGAAGAGCGGCGCTGCTCATGGGAATCGCGCTTCTCGTTCCATGCCAGCTTTGCTGGGCGGACAATGCGTCCCTGAATAGTGCAGCGTCTCATGCTCCACGCGCGGTTCAGCCTGAGAACACTGCGGACGTATCGTTGAATTCTTCCATGGGGTTAAACACGGGCTCTTCCGAACGAACCGGCGCGTCGGCAGCTGATCAGGAGCCCAATACACCATCGACCGGCGAATCTGAAGGCGCTGGTTCTGATTCGCGGTCGCCCGATTCGTCTCATCCGACATATGCGAAGGGCTGGAACGAAACCGAAGACGGCTGGGTCTACCTTACGTCTGATAACCAAGATTCCTTTTGTGAGGGGTGGCTCAAGCTCGGCGATACGTGGTACTGGTTTGACCCCGCCACCCATCTTATGGCGACGGGTGTCGTTGAATGCAATGGCTGCATGTACCGATTTGTTGATTCGGGCGCTCGCGAGGGTGCTATGACGGTTGGCTGGTCGTATGACTCCGAGGCATCGCTGTGGTATTACGCAAGGCCGTCGGGTGTGCTCGAGTGCGGCTGGCTGGAGATTGGCGATACATGGTACTACTTCGATGAGGAAACCTGCGCCATGCAAACGGGCTGGCTCGAACTCGATGGCGCAGCTTACTACTTCGACGAATCGTCGGGAGCCATGGCCACTGGATGGCGCTGGATCGATGGGGCATGGTACTCCTTGAGGCCGACGGGCGTGCTCGAGCGCGGCTGGCTGCTTGAGGGAGACACGTGGTATTGGCTCGACCGCGAGACTGGCGCAATGGCGAACGGCCCATGCGAAATCGATGGTACCCCCTATGGTTTCTACTCGAGCGGCGCTATGGCTTCGGGTTGGTTCTTCTTTGACGGGGCATGGTATTACGCGTCAGATTCGGACGTGCTACAGAGCGGCTGGCTGGCCGATAGCGGTTGCCGGTATTACCTTGACGAGGAAACGTATGCCATGCAGACGGGCTGGATTGAGCTCGATGGCGTCGAATACTATTTTGACGATGCTTCTGGAGCCATGGTGTCGAACCAGTGGGTTGTGGATGGCGATGGCCAAGCGTTTTACGCGGGCTCTTCCGGTGCGATTCTGTGCAAGGGCGTGCAGTCGGCCGACGGCATTATCGTGACCGGTGAGGACGGCCTGCCTTTTGCCGGGTGGATTGAGCTCGATGGCAATAGGTTCTTGTTCTCGGACGAGGGGCTTATGCTCATGGGTTGGCAAGAGCTTGATGGCACGTGGTATTACCTCAACGACCAGGGAATCATGCAAACGGGCTGGCTGTATTGGGATGGCCATTGGTATTTGCTCGGCAATTCTGGCGCCATGCAAACAGGCTGGAGCTATGTTGACGGAAACTGGTATTACTTCAACTCGTGGGGATATATGGCGTGCGGCGGCTGGCAGTACGTCGGCTCGGTCGATTACAAGTTCAGCTCGTCGGGCGCGATGGTCGGCGCATGGGTCGACGTTCCGTGCTACATGCAGTATCCAGAGTTGCCGACGGGTTGCGAATCGGTTGCGCTTACGAACCTTCTGAATTACTACGGGTTCGGCCTTTCGAAGACGACTATCGCGGGTCACTATCTTCCGCTCAGCCGGAGCAATAATTTCGTGACGGCGTTCGCTGGCGACCCGTTCACGGGAACGGGCGGGCTCAACGGCTGTGTGGCCCCCGCAATCGTCATTGCGGGCAACAACTACTTGAGCGCTGCGGGAAGCTCCCTGCGCGCCGTAGACGTGTCGTTCAGCTCCATTCCCGCCTTGAAGAGCCGTCTGTCGTGTGGCCAGCCGATTGAGGTATGGAATACCGAATGGGGCGGATACCCCGGCGGGCGCTATGCAGCTTCGTGGTACAACGGCCACAGCTACGGCTTGTGGGGCGGAAACCATGCGGTCGTGCTGAAGGGTTACGATGATGAAGAGGGCATCGTGTACGTTTCCGATTCCATTTCGGGCGACGTGACGAGGGATGCGAAGGTCTTCTTTTCGACGTGGCAAATGATGGACAGCCAAGCCGTCGCGATTGAGTAACGAGCGTCCCAATCGCATCGAATGTTTGAGCGATGGTGAAGCCCTCATCGACTCAAGACAAAAGTCCCGTCGCGGGCTTGTTCGCGGCGGGACTTTTTCGTGCACGCCGCCCGAAGGCATTCGCCCTGGGCGGCTTATATTTTCTTCGGGGTTAGAGGTATTGGTTCACCATAACGCCGCCGAAAACGCTCATGCGGTAGAAGACGCGCAGTTGGCCGCTGTCGTCGAGGTCGGCACGCGTTTCGTCGAGAATGCCGTTCTCTTTTGCGGTTGCAAGGGCTTCCTCAACGTCTTTGTTGGTGAGCAGCTTGTAGCCCGCGTAGTCGCTCTCGAGCGCGGTCACGATGTCGGCGGCGCAATGCTCGGCATCGTCTTTGAATTGCCCAATAATGGCGTAGTAAAGGGGCGGCAGATTATTCTTCATTGTTCTGCTCCTTTCGTTTTGCCAGGTGATCGGCGGGGTTCACGGCAATCAGGAAGATGCCTACGACCATGACGAGCGCGCCAACCCACTGCATGATTGACAGGGGAGGATAGTCGGCCGACATGCCGCCGATGTTCAGCACACCCAGAACGATCCAAATGAAGAACGGTCCCCAGAAGGCGTACATGCCGTTGCAGGCCATGCCCAGGGCGGTGCCGCACATGGAGTTGCCTTTGTACCAGAACGAGAACGCGGGCATCGCGAACAGGCCCGAAATGGCGAAGATCACGATGGCCGGGTCGGTGATGGCGCCTGCGAGAATTGTGGGCACGCTGGCGATGTCACCGCCGAAGGCGGCGAGAACGGGGAAGGCGATGACGAGCTCGAGCAGGCCCGCGGTAAGCTGGCGAATGGCGATGCCGATGCGGTAGTCGATGAGCACGGTGCCGAAGCCGGCCACGCAGCCCTCGAAGCCCCAGCCGAATGCGGCCAGGAAGGCGAACAGGCAGCCGAACAGCGCCTCGGGGCCCATGTTCGCGAAGCTCGTGCCGCCAATTGCGGCGGCGGCGGCCAGGCACACGAGCACGCCGGCGATTTTATGCGCGTCGAGGCTCTGCTTGAACAGAATGCGGCCGAGCACGGCGCCAATGGCGCAGTTGAGCGCCGCGATGGGCACGATAACGCCGGGGTTGCCCGCGGCGGTCGCCGAGTTGAGCGCGACCACGTAGGCGATGGTCGCGAACGGCCCGCCAATGGCGGCGCACAGCATCATGACGCGACCGGGCTTGGTCGCGATGGTTTTGCGCAGGTCGCCGAGCTGGCCGTTCTTGGCGCACATAACGAGCGACCACAGGCCGCTGAACAGGTCGTTGAGGCCTGCTGCGAGTGCGGCAAGGGTAAAGGTGATGGCGAACGCGCTTAGTGGGGCGTTGCCGTTCCAGGCTTCGCCCGCGAACCATGCGTCCCACACGCCCTGGGTTTCTCCCAAGGTGAGGAAGGCCGTATACAGGCCGTAGCAAATGCCCGAAGCCACGGCGAAGGCGACGCCCTTCATCATGAACGAGCGGTGCCTTTGTTTGCGAAGGGCCGCGATATCCTGCTGCATGTCTTCTCCTGACCGATAACGTACGTGTTTTCGTTGTGCCGGCGCGGTTACTTGCCGGCTGCTTCGTAGAGGTCGAGTGCCTTCTTCAAATACGTCTTGGCGTGTCGGTAATAGATGTATGCCCATTCGCCCACGTTGTCGCCTTCGCTTTCCTTAAGCAGCGACCAGGCGTACCAGCACCAGCCCGCCATGCCGACCTGGCCCAGGTTGTGGCGCCATTCGACGTCGGTGGGGGTGCGGTCGAAGTAGCTGGTGAGCGCCCGGAGCATTTCATCTTCGCTGAGCTGCTCGCATACGCAGAAGGTGCCGAAATCGTTGGCGTAGTCGCCCATGCCGGCGTATTCCCAGTCGATGAGGCTCGTGTTGCCGTCTTCGTCGATGAGGAAGTTCAGGCCGAAGAAGTCGTTGTGGCACAGCACGGGCTCGCCGCCGTCGGCCACGAGGTACTCGTTGAGCTTGGCTGCCTGGTCGCTCATTTCCTGCCAGTCGTTCACGCTAATGGGGCCGCGGGCGAGCAGCGAGCGCTCGTAGTTGCGGCCTTCGTCGTAGAAGCTGAAGCTGCGCTCGACCTTGGCGTTCGACTCGTGCAGCTTGCGCGCCATGCGCATGGCCTGGTCGAGCTGTTCGCCGTTGTGGGCGTCGAGGTTTTTGCAGTTGACGACGAACTTCGAAATCTTCCAGCCGCGGCGCGGGTTTTCGAACACGAAGGTGTCGTCGAGGCCGAGTTTGGCGGCCGTTTCGAGCGCGGCCTTCTCGGCGTTGCGGTCGATAAGCAGCTCGGTGCCAATGCCGGGGTGGCGGTAGACCCACTCGCCGTCGTTGGTGGCGAAGTGGCAGCTCAGGTTCGTGATGCCCTGCTTCAGCGGGTACACGTCGTGAATTTCCGATTTCTCGCAGCCAAGCACGGCGACGATGTTGTCAAAAATCTCACTGTCGAGGTTTTCCAGGAACAGCGGATCGAATTCCTGCAGCTCATCGAGTGAGTCGAACTCGTGGATGATGGGATTCTCGTAGCGGCGGATGGTCATGTCGAACTCGTTGAGGTGCTCGATGTAGAGGTTCTCCCAGAGCTTGTCGCGCGTTTGCGGCAGGTCGTATTCGGCTTCCAGAATTTCGCGGAAGTGCTCAGAGAACGCACGGTCGAAGTAGGCGTGGCCGATCATGTACCAGGCGTCGCTGCCGCCGATGGTCACCTTCGAGATGCGGTCATGCGACTTGGTTTGCATGCACCATTCCTTCGTGGGGCCTTCGGAGTATTCGGCGGAGTAGTACGCCTTCCATACGTGGCTCTCGAAGGGGTTTTCCTCGAAGTAGTTGTCGGAAGAGCATATATAGGTGTTGCCCAGAATCTCGCGTACGAGCATGAGCGAGCTGTTGTTGTTGCGCTCGGCGTAGGCGCGGTTGACGACGATTTTCACGCCATATTTGTCTTCGAGGTAGAAGAACGATTCCTTCTTGTAGCCGACCACGATCACGATGTCGTTCACGCCAGCGGCCTTGAGCTGTTTGATTTGGCGCTCGATGAGCACGTCGCCGCGCACCTTGAGCAGGCCTTTGGGGCGCTCGTACGAGATGGGGGCGAAGCGGCTGGAAAGGCCGGCGGCCAGGATAACCGCGTTGTCGACGGCGTAAGGCTTGAGCGCGGCCATGCCCTTGGCCGTAAGGCGGCCGTCTTCGAGGAGGCCTTCCTCGGCGCATTCCTTCATAGCGACGTTCACCGTAGCCAGGGCCATGCCTGTGGTTTCGGCGACTTCGCGCTGCGTGAGCCCGGCCGTTTGCGACAGGGCGTTGATGACTTTGAATTGGTTATGGGTAAGTGCCATGGGAATTCTCTCTCTTGTTCGGATTTCGAAAGTGTATCACAAAAACCGAACACAGAATAGCGGAGCACATAAATCGAGCACAGAGCGGCAAGGGGGCGCCGCAAAATGTTGCGCAACAAATTTTGGAAATGTGGGGGGATAATGGAACGAAAGGGTAGGCTATTGCTTGATAGGAGGGTCTATGAAAAAGGCCGACTACCTGGGGAGCCGCGCACTTAAGGGTGCGATGGCGGTCGTACTTGCAGTGGGTCTGTGTCCTGTTGCGCCAGCGATGGCGCAAGAAGGCGCGACTACGAGTGGAGAAGGAGGTGCAGAATCGTCATCGATAGAGGCGCCAGCCGATGATGCTGCGACTTCAATCGATGAAGCTGGGGCCGAAGAAAACGGAGCCGCGCAGCTCGAGGGTGCGTCTTCCGCGAATACCAGTTCGCCAATCGATGCCGCCAGTGCTGTTTTGCCTGGCGAATCGGACCAGAGTAGCGAGTGGCAATCTTGGGGCGACTGCGAATGGGCGGTGGATGCCGATGGTTGCCTGACGATTCGCCCTAAGGGTGGAGCAGATTTCGGAGCATTGCCCGATTCGTTTGACTCCGCTGTCGCGCCCTGGTGCGATGATGGCTGTCGTCAGGATATAAAGAGCGTTTACGTTTCAAAGGGCGTTAAGGCATCGCGGTATTCGAGGGGGCTCTTCGCTCAGCTCTCTTCTGCCAAATCGATGGATGTGTCGAATCTTGACGTGTCATCTGCGATTGATTTGGGATGTATGTTCGAGCTCTGCTCCTCGTTGACATCTCTAAATGTTTCTGGTTGGGATACGTCTTCGGCAAAGAACATGGAGGCCATGTTTTATGGCTGCTCCTCGTTGGCGTCGCTCGATATCTCCTCGTTCGTTGCTTCGGAATCGACAAAGACGACCTCTATATTCGAAGCTTGTTCTAATCTCGGACAAATATCAGTTGGCGACGGCTTTGATCTGTGTGCAGTGGCTTTGGAGCCTTCTCAGATTGAGGGATGGACGGGAAACTGGGTTGACCAATCTGGCAACATATTCAGTCTTGTCGATATTCCCTCGGGCAAAAAGGGCGTCTATAGTGCCGAGGTGGCTTCAGGCGCTGGTTCATCTAGCGAGTTGGGCGATTCTTCTCTTCGCGATTTGAGCGAGGCAGACGAAGCGAGCGTCGAAGATAGCGTTCTCGTCAATGGCATGGCGACTCCGGCTGTCACTGTTTCGTTCGGCGGCAATTCTCTTGTGCAGGGCGTTGACTACGATCTAACGTATGAATCGAACGACCACGTTGGAACGGGCGTTGCCGTTGTGTCCGGAAAGGGCACTTACACTGGTGAGCTTCGATTGAATTTCCGCATTGGCGCGGCAAGTATTGCCGATGGCTCGCCTCTTATATACGGAAAAGAATTTGTCTATAAAGGCGCCCCGATTACTCCTCGCGTGTATCTCGTGATGAAGAACGCGGGTGTTTCCCTTCGCGAGGGCGTAGATTACACCGTTGAGTACTCTGACAATAACGCCATTGGAACAGGAAAAGCTCTTCTGCGGGGCATTGGCGATTATGTCGGAACTGCGGAAGCAACGTTTTCCATCGTCGACAAAATTGATCTCTCCAATGAAGGTGCAGCAACTGCGCATGTTGACAGCGTAGCGTTCTATACCGGCTCCGCCGTGGAACCCGAGGTCTCGGTTCGTGTTTCGGGCGCTCAAAATGATTTGACGGAAGGCATCGATTACTCCCTTCGTTACGAAAGCAACGTGAATAAAGGCGTTGCAACCGTAGTTATTTCGGGTATGGGCGACTATACGGGGGAAATGCGAGAGTCGTTCCGAATCATCGATGCGAGCTCTTATAGCCTGTCGAGCAATGGCTCGGTTTATTTGAGCGGTGAGCCGTTTTTGTATGGCGGCGATAAGTTTTTGCTGACCGGTTCTAAGGTCGAGCCCTCAGTGAGCGTGTTTTTGAAGGTCGGCGGCTCGAGCAAGGAATTGGTTGAGGGAGTTGACTACACTCTCTCGTACTCGAACAACACTTCTGTTGGTACAGGCTATATTAACGTCAAGGGGATTAATGGGCTTTCGGGGTCGGTAACGAAGTCATTCCGAATCGTTAATTCGCTTGATGTCTCGTCGCTTGGCCTTGGACTTTACGATTTTGAGAGCGATGAATATCTTGCCCCCGCGAAGCCTAAGCTTCTCCCGTCAGATAACTTTGTCGAGGATGTCGACTACAGGCTTTCATACGAGAACTGCGACAAAGTGGGCCAGGGAAAGGTGATTATTCACGGCATGGGCCGTTATACGGGCACGGTGTCTGTCGGGGTGAATATCGTCGATAAGCTGAAGCGCTCGTCGCTTTCTGATTGCGCTATCGATGCGATTCCTTCTCTGGTGTACACGGGCGATCCCATTGTTCCCGATGTTGTCGTACGTGATGCCAATGGCCGCGCGCTCGATCCTGGTCTAGAATATGATATTTCCGCTTCCAACAATGTGGACGTTGGTACGGCGAAGGTTTTGGCGCATATGGGCGCTGGGCTTGTTGGCTATTCGGGGTATTTGGAATCTTCATTTAACATTGAGCCCGCGGATATCAACTTGGTTGAAGTGGATGGCGTTGAGGATAAGGAATATACCGGCGAGCCCATAATGCAAGATGCTCTCGACCTGATTTACAACGGAAAGCACCTTGTCCAGGGTGAGGACTACTCCGTCGAGTATTCAAACAATACAAAGGTCGGTTCAGCTTCTCTGAAGATAACTGGCAAGGGAAATTTTGCTGGTGAGCGTACGGTTAATTTCCAGGTCAAACCTAAGACCATGAAATATGACTTTGTCTTGAAAGAGGGCGTTGCATCGGATCCGTCTTTCTGGAATGACACGATGGGTTTAACGACCTACAGAATCGATCTTCCGAAAGGAGGCGTGGTTTACCTGGGAACTGTCTTGATGGGCGTAAAGTCCGTTCTGTGCAGTCTGAGTGATTCCAATGGCGAGGTTCTCTACGCTTGGTCTCCGAAATCGGGCGAAACGTATGGCTCCTTCGCATTGGCTCCCGGTTCGTACTACTTCACATTGCTTGGTAGCACCCAATACGGCTATGGAACGGTAGGGGCCCGGTACGATGTTGTTAAATTCGGGGATAATGCCCGCTTCCAATATGAGATGGAGCCGAATTCCCCGTCAAAAGAGCAGACGATTCCTGAGGTTGCAACCAAAATCGAACTGGGAAGTTTGGTTGCAGGTTCCTTCTATAATCCGCTCGGCTCTTTCGACCTCGATTACTATGAGTTCACTTTGCCGGAGTATGGTCCCGTTTCGATGGATATAGTGACGAACAAGTCTTTGATGTTCGCCCTCGTTAATGAGAACGGCGACACAATAGTCGATTCGATAACGGGCAAATATCTTGTTGAAGAAACTCCTAATACAGATGAAACCACGACGATGCATTTCGGTATTCTGGAGCCGGGAACGTACTATGTGTGCTGTACCGCTCGGTACAAGTCGTCGAATGGAGCTCCGTATTTCTTCGGGATCCATGAGGATTTGACGGCTGCTCGAGTAGATTTTGAGAGCGCGACCTTCGAATATACGGGGAAGGCTCTTGAGCCGCACCCCACGGTAACGAGGTATGACTCGGAATTGAAAGAGGGATCCGACTACTACGTTACCTATGACAACAATGTAGCTCCCGGAAAAGCGCGGGCGACAATTGTTGGAATGGGTCGCTTTGGCGGGGCTGGCATGTACACGGGTTTTAACATTGTGCGCAGTGCCGGCAATTACATCGCGCTTCCTGGCCACTGGGCGACTGGGTCTGGCGGTTGGTGGTACCCGTATGACAACGGCGGCTATCCCGCGAACGAGTGGTGCATCATCGATGGCTCTTACTACCACTTCGATGGTTCGGGCTATATGCAAACGGGCTGGCTGAATTTGGGCGGCACGTGGTACTACCTTTCCAGCTCTGGCATTATGCAGACTGGCTGGCAGAAGATTGGCGGCTCCTGGTATTGGTTCGATGATTCCGGCGCGATGGCCTCGGGCTGGCGCGTGATCGACGGCTCGTACTACTACTTCGACGGTTCGGGCGCCATGCAAACGGGCTGGCTGAGCACGGGAGGCGCCTGGTACTACCTCTCCGGCTCCGGCGCGATGGCAACGGGCTGGCAGACGATCGGCGGCGAAAGGTACCACTTCGACGGCTCGGGAGCCATGGCTTCCGGCTGGACCGTCGTCGACGGCTCGTACTACTACTTCGACGGTTCCGGCGCCATGCAAACGGGCTGGCTGAATCGAGGCGGAGCCTGGTACTGGCTCGGCGACTCGGGCGTCATGGCGACCGGCTGGCAGGCGATCGGCGGCGCGAAGTACTGGTTCGACGATTCCGGCGCGATGGCCACGGGTTGGAAGTGGATCGACGGCTCGTGCTACTACTTCGACGGTTCCGGCGTCATGCAGACAGATAAACGGATCGACGGTTCCTACGTCGACTCCGATGGGCGATGGGTGCAAAACGCATAGTCTTCTCCGAGCTGGCGTTTCACCGCTTTCCGAACGGCATGCGGCCGGTGCGTTTGCTCCGGCCGCATGTACTCGTATTTCGCTGAAGGGTGCTCGTTTGGCCTTTCAGCAATGCGCAACCCGATTTTCGAATTGTTCCATGCGGTTGATCCCTCAATCTAAATGCGAAAACTCCCCGGCTTTCTCTCTTGAATGGGAGAAGGCTGGGGAGTTTTCTTGTCTTTGGCCCAACATGGGCTCTTTCGTTTCTTGCCGTTGTTATCCCATGCGGTAGAGTGGAGGGGTGTCGCGCCTCTTTTCAGCAATCTCTTATTCATTATTTGCTCGGAGGCGTCGGTTGTCTGCCTGTTTTGGTGGCGCGTGGCACCTCAATGAAGCCGTCTGCTCAAGGCGGCGGAGCTGGGGCTGGCACGTTTGGTTACGATTGATTGGCACATGGGCACTTCTTCGCGCCACGTGCGATGGAGCGCTCGCTGTGCATGGCGGTTTTTGGAGGGGCTGCGCATGGCAAAGCGTAAAACCTGTTTTCTTGTTGCGGCGTGCGTGTGGATGGCACTACTTGCATGCGGCGCGTTGAACTGCGCTTATGCGGATGAGCCTTTCGATGGGGCGAACAGCTGGCGCTTCCTTAATGGCGAGCTCGTTTTAAGCGACAGCGGTGCGAGCACCGATAATCTGGGCACGTTCGAGGAAGCGGCCGCCGATTCTGCCGATTCCGCCGATGGCGTAATGACGTGTTCGATTGAAGCCAACCCCAATGGCCATTATCCGGTATTTAATTGGTTTGACCAGTTCAGCAAGGGATATTGCACCGGCGTCGGCGCGTACAAAGGCATCGACGTAAGTGAATGGCAGGGAAAAATCAATTGGGCCCAGGTGAAAACCGCGGGCGTTGATTTCGCGATTCTTCGTTGCGGATACGCCTCCACCTATGCAGACACTCAGTGGCACAACAATGTGCAAGGGTGCCTGTCGACCGGTATGCCGTTTGGCGTATACCTGTATTCAAGGGCCACGTCGCCCGAAGAGGCGAGCAAGGAAGCCGACTTCGTTATTTCCCAGCTCAAGAGCGAAGGCCTTACGGGCGCCGATCTGGCTTTCCCCGTTTATTTCGATATGGAAGATAAGAAAATGGTGGGGAAGAATTACGCCGCAATTGCGCAGGCGTTTTTCGACAAGCTCACGGCGGCGGGCTATCCCGTGGGGACGTATGCAAACCTTTCTTGGTGGAACACGTACCTCACGTCCCCCGTGTTCGACAAATATTCGAAATGGGTTGCCGCATACAACACGTCAATTGGCCTGACGTATGCGCCCATGTCGAATTTCAGCGAGGGAAATGGCGTTTGGCAGTTCTCGGACTATGGCGTTATTCCGGGAATAAGTGAAAGGGTCGATCTTAATTACACCTATATGGAGCCCATCAACAGCGACCATTGGGTTAAATCGGGGTCGAAATGGTGGTATCGATACGCTGACGGCAGCTATCCCGCGAACTGCTGGGCGCAGATTGACGACCAGTGGTACCACTTCGACGCGTCGGGCTGGATGCAAACCGGCTGGCTTTGGACCAACGAGCATTGGTACTATCTCGATTCCTGGTCGGGAGCAATGCGAGTGGGCTGGTTCAGCATCGAGGGAGCCTGGTATTACTTTGACGCCAACGCGGGCGGCGCTATGGCAACGGGCCTGAAAACAATTCAGGGCAGCGGGTATTTCTTCGAGAGCTCGGGCGCTATGGCTACGGGCTGGTGTTCGGGCGACGGGGTTTGGCGCTATGCCACTTCATCGGGCTCGCTTGTGCTGGGCAAGAATTCCATCAACGGCTTGTGGTATTGGTTCGATACGGGCACGTATGCGATGCACGAAGGCTGGCTTGACCAGGGCGGTTCGCGCTATTGGTTCGCCGACGGCGGCGATGGTCGAATGGCTACGGGATGGCAGCGCATGGGCACCGATTGGTACCTGTTTGATTCGTCGGGCGCAATGCTCACGGGCTGGCAGAACAGGGGCTCGTGGTACCATTTGGGCCCTTCGGGCGCCATGAGCACGGGGTGGCTGCAGGAAGGCAATTTCTGGTACTACCTCGATACGAGCAATGGCGTTATGCAAACCGGATGGTTGAATGTGGGCGGTTCGCGATTCTGGCTCGGCGATTCGGGCATTATGGCCACCGGCTGGCAAACGGTTGACGGTGTGCGGCATTATTTTGGAGAGTCGGGCGCGATGGCCGTGGGTTGGTGCGAGATCGGCAATGCGTGGTTCTGGTTTGACGATTCTGGCGTCATGGCTACTGGGTTAAAGCGAATTGGCTCTGCGTACTATTTCTTCGGCGAATCGGGCGCCATGCAAACCGGTTGGCTCAATCTTAATGACGCATGGCATTATGCGAACGCGTCTGGCAGGTTCGAAACGGGCTGGCTGGGTTTGGGCGGTTCCTGGTATTGGTTCAATGATGCCGCAGAGATGGTTACCGGTTGGCGTACTATTGGCGGCTCGAAATACTATTTCGAGAATTCCGGCGCCATGGTTACGGGCTGGAAATGGATCAACGGCTCGTGCTACTACTTCGATGAATCGGGCGTCATGCAATCTTCGAAGTGGATCGACGGCGACTATGTGGACGCCGATGGCAAATGGATTCGCGGCGCGTAAATGAGTGCGGTTTGCCATTTTGCTTGGAGCAGGGCTCGAGCTTGTAAAACGAAATGGCATTGTGCTGGTTTTTCATGCGTGCTGCGGGATGCATGATCGATTCGTTTTCGAGAACAAGAAAACTTGTGTTTCGCCGCTGGGGGAGCGAGCCCAACGGCGAAATATTCAGCAAGGTAAGTTAATGGGAATACTTTAGCCAGCTGAGGTGTTCGTTCTTTTCCATTTTCATTATCAGCGCCGTTAGAAGCCACGAAGCCACAAGCACGATGAAAAAGGTTTCGAGAGGGGTTGGCGAAAACGGCGTAAAGCGCATGATGGTGTAGTTCAGATTGTCATGAAGGCAGTACGTGACAATGCTCGCATTTCGTAAGAATGCCGCATATTTGCAGCTGACGTTGACCCTCAGAGTCAATATGAAAGCCGGGATGCAGAAGATGGCAAGTCCAAGATAGCAGTCATCGGCATAGGACCATTGATTTGTGAGGATAAAGAACTGTTCGATATAGATAGTGCCTAGCCCGACAAGCATTATTGCCAAAAGGGAAGAAGTGTTCACTTTCGAAAGGCGCAGTTCATTGTCGGCGATGCATTTGCCGGCGGCTATCCAGAAAATGGCAACCCAGAACGAGTTGTAATCATTGGATCCAAATGCGTAGCAAAGCGTGTCGTAGTGGGGCGCCACCAAAGGCGATGCTCCATAGTTGCTCATTGCGCAACAAGCAAGGTAAGGGATCGATGAAAGCAGCAGAATCGTTTTATTTCCAAGGTATCTTGAGGCAACCACGATGATCAATGTGGCAATAATGCTTGCCATAATATACCAAGAGGCGATGAATGTGCTTCCGAACAGAAAGGAATGAAGGGCCCAGAAAAGGCCGGAGAGGAGGCCGTCGCTAAACCATTGCCTGTAAGAGAGCGTCGGAATAAGCAATACTATGAGCCAGAAGAAATAGAGCTGCAGGTTGCGTTTGACGTAGCGCTCGATTCTAGCGATTTTCTTTTCGATGGTTTCCGCTTCCCCATATTTCTTGAAGAAAAGATAGGCGGAAATAAGGAAAAATAAGGGGACCGCTGTCCTCAGGAATGGGCGTAAGACGGGGTTTAGGGATTCGATAGGGCTGATATGGATGACCACAATCAGAATGCTGAGGGCGAATTTGGTCACGTCGATAAAGTCGCGTCGTTGCTTGGAAGACTGCATATATTTCACCATTGTCTAGGGTTTGTTGGGTTCTTCGTATGGCTCCCTGAAGGAGGGGTTTCGTCTCTCGGAGTAATTTGCATAGTCATTGTAGTCTTTCATGGTTTTACGGAGGGCAGATTGTCACCTATGCAGAAAATAGTCGACAATTACAGGGCTCCTCTTAGCTGCGCCGCGCGTTTTTTCGTCGTAGATATTTGACCAGGGGGCGTCTCCATAATGGTCGGTATGATGCCGGCGCCATGATTACGGGCTGGAAATGGATCAACGGCTCGTGCTACTGCTTCGATGAATCGGGTGTCATGCAATCTTCGAAGTGGATTGACGGCGACTATGTGGACGCCGAGGGCAAATGGATTCGCGGCGCGTAAATGAGTGCGGTTTGATATGAAGCGGGGCGAACGGGGTCGAGCGGCATGGCGATTTTGGTGCGACGTTTCCTTGATGCCAGTGATGTGCGATTATCGAAGCGTCAAGAAACGCGAGCTCGGGCATCAAGGCATTCGCAATGCTTCGGCTTCTAAACACATACATCAAGCAAGAGAGGAGCGCCCGCATGAAGATTTCTGCACGCAACCAGTTCGAAGGTACCATTTCCAGCGTTGTCGAAGGCTCTGTGAACGGCGTTGTGACCATCGACTTCGAGGGCTATGCCATCAAGGCCGACATCACCATGGAATCCATCAAGGGCCTCGAACTCGCCGAGGGCAAAAAGGCATTCGCCATCATCAAGGCTTCCAACGTGATGTTCGCCGCAGGCAGCGAGCCCATCAAGAACATTTCCGCGCGCAACCAGCTCGTGGGCACCATCACTTCCATTAAGGAAGGCGCTGTGAACGGCCATGTCGCGCTCGAGCTCGCCGACGGCAACAAAGTCATCGGCTCCATCACCAACGAGGCAATCGAGTCGCTCGGCTTAGCCGAAGGCGAGAAGGCTGTTGCCATCATCAAGTCGACCGACGTTATGGTAGGCGTGGAATAGGTAGGCGCATCTTGAGCAACCAGCGCTGCAATGCACATGGGCGGCATAAGACGCGATTAGTGCCCCGCTTGCTTCTTAGCCGCCTTGCATAACGAATGCTTTGCCTGGCCGACCGCGGTTGTGAATCAGATTGCGTGACGAAAGGCGTGATTGGTGCGCCACTATCCATTTCATGTCGAACGAAAGGCGGTCTTTGGGCTGCCTTTTCTTTTTCCTTATTATTTCTTGTTCCGAATAATCTATAATCGAGAACAGTTTTGACAGGAAAGGGGCTTTCGTGCGCGAAGACGAGGCATTGCAGGTCGAAGACGTATCGGCGTTGCTCGGCGTGGGTCGCAACACCGTGTACTCGCTTGCGAAATCGGGCGAGCTTGCGTCGTATCGCGTGGGTCGCAAGCTGCGTTTCACGCGCGCCGATGTCGAGCGCTACATCGAGGTGTCGAAAACGGGCGGCTCGCCAGCCTCGACGGGCCCCATTCCCGTTGCGTCCGCATCTGCCGCGACCCTTTCTTCTCCTTATGCGGCGGCTATTCCCGAGATAGCTCCCGCCGCCGATCCCTTCGTTATTTCGGGCGGCGATATTTCGGGCGACATTATCGCCCATGCGATTTCTGGCAAGGGCTTTCCCTGTTCTCGGGCTTATCTGGGAAGCTATCTCGCGCTTGTCGATTTGTATCTGGGCCGCGCCGATGCCGCTGTTGTGCACCTGTTCGATCGCAAATCGGGCACATACAACATTCCGTATGTGCAGCGCCTTGCGCCTGGCGTTCCGGTGTCGGTGGTGCGCGTTGCCCGCCGAAGCGTGGGCCTTATTGTGCAAGCTGGCAATCCCAAGCACCTGCATTCGTGGGGGAGTCTGCTCACGCGCGATGCGTCGCTCGTGAACGTCGCTCGCGGCTCGGCCATGCGCGTGCTGCTCGACGAAGTGCTGTGCGAGCTCGAGGCGCGTCCCGAATCGGTGCGCGGCTACGATCGCGAAGTCGCCTCTCCCGATGCGGTGGCGGCGTTCGTGGCAAAGGGCGCGGCCGAAGCGGGCGTGGGCACTTCGAACCTCGCGCAGGCGACCTTAGGCGTCGATTTCCTTCCCATGCAAAACGAGTGGATCGATATCGTGGTGAAGAAAAGTGAGCGCACGCGCTCGCTCGTGCGCGCAGCCAAGCGCCTGGGCGACGACCCTCGCGTGCGCCGCGAGCTCGAGGCCCTGGGTTTTGATGCGTCACGTTTGGGCTCCATCATCTACGAGTCGTAACCTGTTAAATGCTCGTAGCGTTTAACAGGTTTTTGGCGAGGAATTGGCACGCTCCCTTGCCTTTGCAGCTATATGGGGCAAGTGGGCTCTCCTGTAGGCGCCTTGTCGTGTGCCTTCCTGTGCCGAAAAGCATTCGACATTAGGTTTTCAAGCTGCGACATTCCGATGATTGCTCGTTCCCAAAAAGCTGAGGCTTAAACTCGACCTCGTAGAGCAGGTCTCTTCGCCAACATTGCGATAGGGAAGACGAAGTTGCTTCGACGCCTCGAATGAATGCAAAAGAAGTTATTTCACCTGCCGTTTTCCGCCGGGTCGCATCGCGGCGCGCCGTATAATTCAGGCAGGCGCGTTGCGCGTTTTCGCGAAACCTGCTAAACGCTACGAGCATTTAACAGGTCTCGGGTATTCGACGGGAGAAAGGAATCCCATGGTGCAGGAATACATGTTCGAGTCGTTTGACGGCACGGAGCTCTACGGCAAAACCGATTCGGTGGCCGATCCGCGTGGCGTGGTGGTAATCGTGCACGGCTTGTGCGAGCATCAAGGTCGTTACGACTATCTCACTATGCGCCTGAACGCGCAGGGCTATTCGGTGTATCGCTTCGACCATCGCGGCCATGGCCGTTCGAAGGGCACCAAGGTCTTTTATTCCGCCTTCGATGAAATCGCGAAAGATATCGACGTTGTGGTCGACCGCGCGATTGCCGAAAACCCCGAGTCCCCGCTGTTCATCGTGGGCCACTCCATGGGCGGCTACGGCGCGGCGCTGTATGGGCACCTGCATCCGGGCAAGGTCGATGGCTACGTGCTCTCGGGCGCATGGACCCGCGACAATAAGGGCCTGGGCACAGGCGCGGTTGAGGCCGACGCTCCCGATTCGGCCTACATGCCTAATGAGCTGGGTGACGGCGTGTGCTCCGACCCGTCGGTGGGCGAGGCGTACATGGCCGACCCCTATGTCATTAAAGAAATGTCGTTTGGCCTGTTCCGCGCACTGCACAAGGGCCATGCGTGGATGCGTGAGAACGCGAGCCGCTTCGTTGACCCCGTGCTCATTCTGCACGGCGGCGACGATGGCCTGGTGGCCCCGAAAGACAGCCTTGAGCTCTACGAGCAAATTGCCTCGTGGGACAAGAGCCTGCGCATTTACGCCGGTCTCTATCACGAGATTTTCAACGAATACGACAAGGACGCCGTTATCGAAGACGCCCTCGATTGGCTCAACCTGCACGCCGATTTGGAATTTATCGACGTTGAGGAAGAGGAGGTCGAAGGCGACGAATAGCCGGCCGACGCGCAAGAACGCGGCATAGGTGAAGAAAATCCCAGAAAGCATAAGCGGGCCTCGCGCGGAAGATGCGCGAGGCCCGCAGCGTTTGGGCGTGCGACGCTATCGCAGGAACACGTGCAGCAGTTTTTCGTAGAGCGTGCTCGAATAAGGCTGGTAGCGCATGGGCAAATCGAGCCACGTTTTCTTGTCGACAATCGATTTGACGTGCGAAAACGCCTCGAACCCGCGTTTGCCGTGGTAGCCGCCCATGCCGCTTTCGCCCACGCCGCCGAACGCCATCTCGCTCGTTGCCAGGTGGATGACGACGTCGTTGATGCAGCCGCCGCCGAATTGCAGTTCGTGCGTGAAGCGGTCGATGTGCCCCTTGTCGCTCGAGAACAAATACGCGGCAAGCGGCTTCGCTTTGCCTTTGAGGCCTTGCGCCACCTGGTCAAACGTCTCAAACGTAAGAATGGGCAGAATCGGCCCGAAAATTTCTTCCCCCATAACCGCGTCGCTCGTCACAACGCCGTCCATAATCGTGGGCGCGATGCGGCAGCTTTGGGCGTCGCGCTCGCCGCCGTGCACCACTTTGCTTTCGTCAATAAGCCCGCACAGGCGCTCGAAGTGCTTCTGGTTCACGATTTTGCCGTAGTCGACATTCACGAGCGGCGTTGTGCCGAATTGGCGTTCAACCTGCTTTACCAGCTCCGCGACGAGCTTATCGTGCACGCTGCGCTCCACGAGCGCATAATCGGGCGCCACGCACGTCTGGCCGCAGTTCAAAAACTTGCCAAACACGATGCGCTTGGCGGCAAGCTCGATGTTCGCGCTTGCGTCCACGATACACGGGCTCTTTCCGCCCAGCTCAAGCACGGCGGGCGTGAGGAATTCGGCGGCGTGGCGCAGCACCTCTTTACCTACGTTCTGGCTTCCCGTGAAGAAGATGAAGTCGAATTTCTGCTCGAGTAACGCGGTATTTTCCGCGCGACCGCCCGTGACAACCGCCACGTGTTCGGGTGCGAAGCATTCCGAGACAATGCGCTCGATAATCGCGCTGGTCGCCGGCGAATAGGCACTCGGCTTTAAAATAACGGTATTGCCTGCGGCGATGGCGTCGGCGAGCGGATCGATGGTCAGCAGGAACGGGTAGTTCCACGGACTCATGACGAGCGTGTTGCCGTAGGGCACCGCCTGCGTGAAGCTGTGCGAGGCGAACTGGGCGAGCGGTGTGCGAACGGTTTTGCGTCGAGCAAGCTTGCGCGTGTGCTTGATCATGTAGGAAATTTCAGTGAGCGCCAGGCCGCTTTCGCACATGAACCCCTCGTAGGCGCTCTTGCCCAAATCGGCCGTGAGCGCCGCGTGAATGTCGTCCTCGTGTGCCTTCACGGCGTCGTAGAGCTTGCGCAGGCTCTTGATGCGGAAATCAACGGAAAGCGTGGCTCCGCTGTTGAAGAAGGCGCGCTGCGCGCCGAGGAGTGCTTGGATTTCTTCGCCGGTCATTATTCGTTCCAATCTGCGATTTCTTCATAGAGGGTGGCCAGTTCGTGCTCGGTCATGAGCTTGGGAACGGGATAGAGCGGGTTCGCCTCGCGCTCGGTCGTGTGGGCCAGGTGCGCGATGTCGTCGCGCTTGATGCCGCTGATTTTCGTTGGGATGTTCATGCTCGCGTTGAGCTCCTTGATCGCCGCGATGAACTTCGCTGCGCCTTCAGCGTCGGAATCGGTCGCGGCGCATACGCCCGCAGCCACGCCGAGCTGGTGAAGCTTTTTGTGCGCCGCCTCGCCGTACGCTTCGAGCACGTAGGGCAGAATCACGGCGTTGGCCAGGCCGTGGGGCACGCCGTATTGGCCGCCGAGCGAGTGGGCGATGGCATGCACGTAGCCCACGTACGACATGGAAAACGCGATACCCGCTTTGTATGCGGCGTGCAGCATGTTCTCGCGCGCTTCGTGGTCGTCGCCATGCTCATAGGCGCGCTGGATGTTCCCGAATATCAGCTTGGTCGCGTCGAGGGCGAGTTCCCGCGTCTGCTTGGTGGTTGACCTGCCGATATAGGCTTCCACGGCATGCGTGAGCGCGTCCATGCCCGTGGTGGAGGTAAGGTGTGGCGGCAGCGTGTAGGTGAGGCGCGCGTCGAGCACGGCGTAGTGGGGAATAAGCGGGAAGCTCATGATCGCGTATTTGTGGTGCTCGTGGCCGTCGGTAATCACGGCGGCCAAGGTGACTTCGCTGCCCGTGCCCGCGGTGGTGGGAATGGCGATAATCGGGGGCGTTGCCTTGAGCACGCGCAGAACGCCCTTCATGCGCGAGAGCGGCTTGTTCGGGTATACGACGCGCGCGCCTACGGCTTTGGCGCAGTCCATCGACGAGCCGCCGCCAATCGCGATAATCGCGGTGCATTGGCGCTGGTGGTAGAGCTCAAGGGCTTCTTCGACCTGGTCAACGGTGGGGTTGGGCTGGGTTTTGTCGTATACGGCGTAATTCACGCCCGCGTCGCGCAGCGCCGCCTCGAGCGGCGCGGTAAGGCCGTTTTCCACGATGCCGCGATCGGTTACGACGAGTATGGTGCGCGCGTGCTCTTTCTCAAGAACGGGACCCAAATCGGCGCATGAACGAATGATTTCGGGCTCGCGGTAGGGGAGCACCGGGAGCACGGCGCGAAAGCCGATTTGAAAGACGCGGCAGTAGGCTTTTTTGAGGAAGAACATGGCAATTACTCTTTCTTGGGGGCGGTGGTTGGCTGAGCGGTGCGCGCGATGGCGCCCAAGCGATTGCTCACGGTGGCGAGGCTTTGGTAGAACGCCGCGCGCTGCTCATCGGTGAGGCTGTCGTCGATTTCCCGAAGCACCGTCGCGATTTTCTGGGCAATCGCGTCGCCGGCCTGCTCGCCTTTCTTGGTGAGCACGAGCGGGCACTTGTAGGGCTTGGCGCCATTGGTCGAGGCTTCGATGAAGCCTTCCGACTTCAGATGGTCGATCGCGCGCGACACAGCTGCCTTGTCTTCTTCGCAGCGCTCGCACAGCTCGGCCGCGGTAAGGCTTCCTTGCGAACGCAAGTAGTGCAGGCATGACACATGGATGCTTTTCAGCCCCCAATCAGCCATTTCCTGGTTTTTGATTTTGCGAATGCTGCGATTGATTCGGCTTATGAGAATGGTGAACGTCTCGAATCGGTCTTCCATGGTGCCTTTCCAGATGATTGATGTTGACAAATCAACATGTGGAAGTTGAGCATAATCTTGTTGATATGTCAACAAGTTCCGCAGAAAGCCTTTTGGCTGGTGCCATGCGAAGGTTACTTTTAGCTGGTGCTCGATTCATGCGCGCGTTTGGCGTTCGCCCTTCCGCCCGTTGTGCGCTTTTGCCGAGCTCCTAGCGCTTTGCGAGGTGGAGCGTAATGGCGAGCGCGATGAGCGCTGCGGTTTCAAGCGCCATGATGTAGGAGGCAATAGTGCTTTGACCGTACGTTCGCCGCTCGCTGGCACTGGGTGTGCTTGTGGGGCGGTGGCTCTCGTTCGCGGCTTCGTTGCGCGATGCCGCAATTGCCCCGTTTAATGTATCCCATGCGCCGTGGGATCGCTCTTTAGTGTCGTATACTTTTTGTAGCTGTTCCGATTGCGCAAGCGTTCGGAATGCCGTACAACGCGACGGAAGGGAAGGCGCGCATGGCCTGGGGCGATAAGAAAAACGACAAGCGTGCGAACGAGAGCCCGTTCAACGCGGGCGACCCCACAATGCCGTGGGATATTTCCTCATCGACGAAGGCGTACAAGAATCGCGCGCAAGATCCGTTCGGCGAGCCGGTAGAAGACGGCGCTCCTGCGCCGGTCGTGGAGTCGAAGGCGGCTTCTGAACAAACGAATCGCTCCGCCCATCCCGCCCAGCCCGTTCAGTCTAGCGATTCTTCTCGTTCCGATCGGTTCGTGTGGCCCAATCATTCCTCTTTCCAAGATTCGCCTTTTAGCACGCCCGCCGGCAATGCGGCCCCATCTTCTGTACCGGCTCCGCCACCGCCCCCGAATTTCGAAGGCGTGGGCAAGAGGGCGGCCCAGAGCAAAGCCGCTTCGAGGCCCAAGGGCAAGTCGCTCGCGGTTGTCGTAGGCGTTATCGTGGCAGCGTTCGTCGCCTTCACGGTTATTTTGGGCGCCATTGTCGCGTTCGATTCTTTTCTCGACGAACAGGCCCCTACGTATGGCGACGTCGACGATACCGAAGTCATCGGCTCCGACCACGAGGTGTACGCTCCGGAAACCGACGACGAGAAGGCGATATTCGACGTGGCGACCAGCCGCCTTGGCAGCGTTGCATCGGGTAATGACGAGGTTCTTCATGCAGCTATCGCCAACGATTTCGCCGATTGCGTTTTAGACTATACAGGTGAATCGGCTGCTTCCCTGGGCCTTGATGCCGACGCGTACGTCGATTGGGCTATGCGCTCGCTCGTGTATGAGGTCGACTGGGTGTATGTCGACGACGAAGCCGACGAGGCGACGGTGTACTACTACGCGAATTCCTATCGCAGTTACGATGTCGCGAGGGAAGTGTGCTACGCCATCGCGGATGGAGTCGACGCGCAAGAGGCTCTTTCGAACGCATGCGAGAATGCCGAGATGGGCTATGAGCTGTTTTTGACGGTCGACTTGGAGAAAGTCGGCGGCACGTGGCGCATTGACGAGTCGGAGTGGGCCGACCCCAGCGAAAACGACCTGTTGTGGCTGTTCGCGTAGAAAATTCATCAAACGGGACGCTTCCGCTGGTGGGCTTTGAACAGCGCGCTAGCGCTTGCCTGTGGCGCCGAACCTTCCGAAACGTGGATGGGCTTATACTGGGCCGTTTTCCATTTCTTCGATTGTGAGGAAATGGGAAACGGCTCGTTTCGTTGGCGCTGCATCCGTTCGCGGGTATGTATCGTCCTTTGGCTTCTTGATAGGCGTTTTTACGCGACGTGAAACGTATCTGAAAAAAGCTTCTGTAGCATTTCTTCTTGTCGAAAGAAAAAAAGAAAGTGCTCGCATTGGAGAGATTTCTTTCACGGCTCTCTAATGCACGCACTTTCCCGAGGGAAAGGCAATGCTATGGAAGACTTCCTCACATCGTTTTTCATAACGCCATTTATGAGTTTGGGCGAAGGCTTGGCCGCCGCCACGAGCCCGCTTGACGTTATTGACGCCGTCGACGGTTTCGTGTGGGGCCCCATCATGATTTTGCTGCTGCTGGGCACGCACATCTTCATGACGATTCGCACCGGGTTCATCCAGCGCAAGCTCGGCACTGGCATCAAGTTGTCGGTCACTAAGGACGACCCGTCCGACGCCGACGGCGACATCACCCAGTTCGGCGCGCTCACCACGGCGCTCGCTGCCACCATCGGCACAGGCAACATCGTTGGCGTGGGCACGGGCCTTCTGTTCGGCGGCCCGGGCGCCATTTTCTGGATGTGGATCACCGGCATCCTGGGTATCGCCACCAAGTATTCCGAGGTGTTCATCGGCGTGAAGTACCGAGTGAAGGACCACTCGGGTAAGATGCTCGGCGGCGCGATGTACGCGCTCGAGCGCGGCTTCAAGAACAAGAAGCTCGGTCGCGTGCTGGCTGTGCTGTTCGCGCTGTTCGCGTCGCTGGCCGCGTTCGGCATTGGCGCTTCGACCCAGTCGAACTCGCTTGCCGACGCGCTGTACAACACGTCGCTCATCGACGGAGCGGCCATTCCGCAGTGGCTCGTTGGCATCGTGGTTGTGGCGCTTGTGGCTATCGTCATTCTGGGCGGCATCAAGTCTATTTCCCGTGTGTGCGAGAAACTCGTTCCCGTCATGGCTATTTTCTACGTGGCGTGCTGCATCATCATCATTGGCATAAATGGCCAGTTCCTTGGTGAGGCGATTCGCCAGATTATCGTTGGCGCCTTCACCCCGGCCGGCGCCGCTGGCGGCGCGGTTGGTTCCACGGTCACGCTCGCTTTGCAGTTCGGCTTCAAGCGCGGCATTTTCTCCAACGAATCGGGCATGGGCTCGGCTCCGCTGGTTGCGTCTTCCGCCACCACGAAGAACCCCGCTCGCCAGGCGCTCGTTTCCATGACCGGTACGTTCTGGGACACTGTCGTTGTCTGCTTGCTCACGGGTCTCATGCTCATGACCACGCTGCTCGCCAACCCCGAACTTTCCACCGCCATCGCGAACGGCACTATTTCCTCGGGCGCCGGCCTTGCTACCGCGGCCTTCGAGAAGATTCCCGTGTTCGGTCCGTTGGTGCTGCTCGTTGGTCTGATTACCTTCACCTACTCCACCATTCTCGGTTGGAGCCAGTACGGCAACCGTGCCATCAGCTACCTGCTTGGCAAGAAGGCCGTGCTCCCGTATTACATCGTGTTTCTGTTGTTCGTCTTCTGGGGCTGCATGATGGTCGGCGACGCGACCGGCAGCGCTGCGGTTTCGAATCTGAGCTCGGTGGTGTGGAACTTCGCCGACGTGATGAACGCCCTTATGGCGATTCCGAACTGCATCGCGGTGCTCGGCCTTTCCGCCATCATTGCCCGCGAGACCAAGCACTACGTCTACGACGGCAACCTCGACGAGGTTGACGATACCGAGATTCCGCAATACGACGAAAAGTAATTCGCCGGCGGCATTCCCTCACAACCTAGGCGGCTGCTTTCGGGCGGCCGTCCCCTCTTCGGGAGGGGCGCGCATGCCCCTCCTTTCTTGTTCCCAAATTACGCCATTTGCTTGGAAGGAAGTGCCTGATTATGAAAGGCCTTGGCCGCCGCAATGGCACGTTCGGCCCCATCGTGGAAATGGCCATTCCCATGAACGATCGCGTGTGCTGGTTTGCGACGGCGTGTTCTGTGCGAGCGATTTTCACCTACGATTTTACGGCCGATTCGCAGACCTGCATAAGCTGCATGCGTTGCATGTGCGATTGTCCCGCTCATGCGCGCAAGGTCAATGGCCTTATGGTGAAAATCGCATCGGCCGCCATTGCGAAGGAATGCAACGTTCGCAAAGAAGCCGAGCTGTTTCTTTAAACAACTCCCGTCCGGGGGCGGGCGTTGGCCAATTCATGCGGTTCTTCTCGACGGAGGGGCCTTGTCGTGCGTTATCGTGCGCGAGTTCGAGAAGCGGCGTTTCCCTGTACGCTTTACTTTCGGGACAGTCGCTCCACAATCTTGAACTTTACTTTTGACGCCGTCGCTTCAGGCCACTGGATTTCGGCGTTTCTAGCGTGGTCTTTGTTGTCAACGACGTCGATCCCTCGGCGCGTTTCTGGTTGCGCGGTTACTTCGCTTCGAACTTCGTTACGCGGCAGATGTTGGTGTGCTGCGGGTTGCCTTTGGCGAGCGGCGAGGAGCGATACACGGTAAGCGTGTTGATGCAGCCTCCGAAGTCGACCTCGCACCCGCCAATGTGTTGTGCGTCGTACCAGGCGCCTTGCGAAATCGCTATGGTCCCCTCGACGATATCGCTTGTGAGCTTCGCTGGCAGGCACACCTCGCCCTGATGATTTCTCACGAGCACCCTGTTCCCGTCAGCGATGCCGCATTTGGCCGCGTCGTTCGCATTCATCCATACCACCTGCGGAAACATCGATTTCAGCTTCTCGTCGAATCCCCAGCTCGAATGGATGCGTGCGCGGTCGTGAAATCCCGTGAGCCGCAGCGGCCTTTTGACATTGGGAATGCCTGCTTCTGTCCATTCGGGAATGTAGGCGGGAATGGGCGTGAGAGTTGAAAGGCACGTGAGCGTATCGCCTTCGCGCAGCTCCCAGCCGGCCGTGTCGCGCAGTATTGCTTCGCTGAAAAGCTCGATTTTGCCCGATGCGGTCGCAAGCGGATGCTCATCGGGCGATTCGCGGAACGCCTTAAGTGCGACATGCGGTCCGCGCCATACGCTCACGATGCCGGCGCGCTGCGCCTCTTCGAATTCGGGAAGGCCAAGTTCGGGCTGTTGCTCGCGCGTTTCGTCGTAGAGCGCGCGAATCCAGTCGCCTTCGGTGCGGCCCAGCGTGAATTCTTGCTCGACGCCGAGGCTCGCGGCCATGAGACGCGCCATCTCGTAGGCGCTTTTCTGCTCATCGCGGTGCGTGGGCACAGGCTGGCCCGTGACAATATGACCCCAATCGGCGCCGCCCGAGGTTTGCGATTGCTGCTCGATGCGCAGTAGGTCGGGGAATATGACGTCGGCGTATTTCAGCGAATCGCACATCACGGTGTCGATGCCCAAAATGAACTCACATTTGCTCTCGTCGGCGAGTACTTCGTGGGAATGGCGCACGTCTGAATGCTGGTTGGTGAGGCTGTTGCCCGCGTAGTTGATGAGGTATTTGATTCCGTGCTCAAGGCGGGACGCGCCGCGAACGCCGCTGTTTTCGGCGGTCATTTCCTCGCCATGCTCAATGGCGTGAATGGTCTCGAATACGGGGATGCTCGCCGCCACGGGGTTGCGGCCTGCGGGAAGCGAGCTCGAAAGTACGCGGTGATGCCAAGGGTACAGGCCGTTCGACGTGCCTTCGAGACCGACGTGGCCGACGAGGCACGGCAACGCCATGGCCGCCCAGGCGCTCCATTCGCCGTTGCTGCGCCGCTGCGGACCCCAGCCCGACAGCACGTGGAGGCGTCGAGCGTCCGCGATGCTGTGTGCAAGCGAACGAATGTCACTCGCCGCGATGCCGCAAATGCCTTCGGCCCATTCGGGCGTTTTCGCGGTGCGGTCATAGCCTTCGCCCGTCACGTAGTCGTGATACGACATGTGCTTGCCGCGGAAAGCTTCCGGCATGGTCGCTTCGTCGAAGCCGACGCAGTATGCATGCAGAAAGTCCAGGTCAACGGCATTCTTCTGGATAAGTTCCCACGCAATTGCCGCCACAAGCGCCGCATCGGTGCCGGGCGTGATGGGCAACCATTCGACGTTGCCCATGATCGATTCGGTCTTGCGCGGGTCAATGACGATGATGCGCGTGCCCTCTTGCTTCGCCAGGCGCCGCCATTGCGCGCCGATGTTCGCGCCGCCGTCGTTGGCGACAGTGGGGTTTGCGCCGAAGGCGATTACGAGGTCGGCCGAAAACGCCTGCTCAAAGGAGCTGCCGTCGTCGGGCTTCATTCCAAAGCAGTATTTCGCGGCCCAGGTGGCCTGTGCGCATGAGTAGTCGTTGTAGCGCGATAGGTAGCCGCCCAGGCAGTTCATGAGCCTGTTGAAGGGGCGCGCGGTGGTGCAGTTCGCGTTCGTGCCGTAGGCGATGAAGACGGCGTCGTTGCCGAAGCGGTCGATGGTATCGCGCAGCTTGCTTGATGCGATATCGATTGCCTCGTCCCACGTGATGCGCTCGTAGAGGCCCGACCCTCGCGGCCCCGTGCGTTTGAGCGGCCATTTCAGGCGCAGCGGGCTTTCGGCCCAGGCGAGCATGCGGCGTCCGCGTACGCAGGCTTGGGGCAGGGGCGCGCCCTCGGGCGTTTCGGCCGCGCACGAACCCACGCGTGCGACTCGGTCTGCTTCGATATCGAAGCGCAGGGCGCACCGCCCGCCGCAGTTCGCGGCACAGTGATTCCATACGGTGCGTGCGCCGGAAGGCGGTGCGCTTGCGGGTGAAGCGTTGACGGCTGATATGCAGGTGGTTGGTTCGCTCATGGAATGCCTTGCGTTCGGGAAACTCTGCGAGCCATTGTATGGCTTCGCCGACGCCTCTCTGTTTCGTGCATGTTGCGAGCATCTCGAATCCATCGTTTGTTGAATGGGAGTTTCCGCACGCCTTTTACGCAAGCGGTTCGATTTCCTCCAGGCCTTCCGCGCGCGCCTCGGCTTCGATTTCGCGGTCGGTCGCGCTCTTGCGACTCGGCAGCGCGATGTCCATGTCGAATTCAACCGGCTTAGTAACGAGGCTTACGAGCGGCACAATCGCGAGCGAGAGCAGCATTACGAGCGCGCCGCAATTGATGGGGCTTGCGATAAGTGCGTGGCCGAAAAAGCCTGCAATCATATTTCCGCTGGTCAAGCCTACGCCCACGATGAAGCTTGTCCACACGGCCGCCCTCGAGATGCGCTTGGAGTACAGGCCCCACAGGAAGGGGCCGAGGAAAGCGCCCGCCAGCGCGCCCCAGCTGATGGACATAAGCTGCGCGATGAACGTGATCGAAGAGTTGTACTGCACGAGCGCGATGATCGCGGAAATGGCCACGAACGCTACGAGCAGGCCGCGCATCCATGCGAGCTGACGCTTCTCATCCATGTTCTTCACGACGTTGTCTTTCAACAAGTCGAGCGTGAGCGTGCTCGACGAGGTGAGCACAAGCGAGCTCAAGGTCGACATCGAGGCCGAAAGCACGAGCACGATTACGAGACCGACGAGCAAATCGGGCAGGGTGGAAAGCATGGTGGGGATGATGGAGTCGTAGATGGGCGTGCCTGCGGCCGACATCTCGATTTGGCTCGAGTACAGGCGTCCGAAGCCGCCGAGGAAATAGCTGCCGCCGGCGACGACCATAGCGAAAACTGTGGAGATGATGGCGCCCTGTTTAATGGCGGGGCCGCTTTTGATGGCGTAGAACTTCTGCACCATTTGCGGAAGGCCCCACGTGCCGAGGCTCGTGAGCGCCACAACGCCGAGCAGGTTGGGCAAATCGGGTCCGAACATGCTCACGAACGCGCCTTGCAAATCGGGGTTCGTTTCGGCTTGCACGTGCGACAGGTCGATGACCGCCTGTGAGAAGCCGCCATTGCCGGCGAGCACGGCGCAAATTACGGCGGTGATGCCGAACAGCATCACGATGCCCTGCAGAAAGTCGTTCACCACGGTGGCCATGTAGCCGCCGAGCACTACGTAAATGCAGGTGATAAGTGCCATGCCGATGACGCATGCCTCGTATGGCAGGCCGAACGCCATGCCGAACAGTCGCGACAGGCCGTTGTAGACGCTCGCGGTGTAGGGAATGAGGAACACGAAGATGATGGCGGCGGCGGCGATGCGCAGCGTGCGGCTGTGGTAGCGCTTGCCGAAGAATTCGGGCATGGTGGCAGCACCCAGGCGCTGCGTCATTTCGCGCGTGCGGGGGCCGAGCACCCACCAGGCGAGCAGGCTGCCCAAAATGGCGTTGCCGATGCCTACCCACGTGGCCGACAGGCCGTATTTCCATCCGAATTGACCGGCGTAGCCGACGAAGATGACGGCCGAGAAGTACGACGTGCCGAATGCAAACGCGGAAAGCCAGGGGCCTACGTTGCGGCCGCCCAGAATGAAGCCGGTCACGCTGCCGGCGTGTTTTTGGCACAGGATGCCGATAATGATGGCGATTGCCGCGAAGGCGAGCACCATGGTGATTTTTGCGATCATTGGAATTTCCAATCGGTCTTGCGCGTTTGGGCGCGAACCGATTTCTCGACGGGGCACCCGTTTGCCCTATTCGCCCCTTATTGAGAAACCGGACCATGCCCAAATGCGCGAAATTACGCGGACATGGAGGCGCACACGACGGCTGTGGCTGTACACGACGCTGGCGTGCGACGCGACAAGCGGCCCTCGTGCGCTAGAGGTATCGATAGGAATAGAGGTACTCGGGGTAGCGGCCTGTGTGGGCATGGCAGAAGAAGCCGGCAGCGGCTGCGCAGGTATGTGCGGCGGCGTTGCTCACGCGTGCTCCTTCTAAAACTCGGCCCGGGGAAGCGGGCGACGTGCGCGACCTTCGTTCGGTGTGCCGTGGGCGTTCATTTCGTCGCGCACGGTTCCCGATTGGTCGCGGAATGCGTTTAGTATAGCGGCGAAATCGCACACGTCAACACTCTAATGCGCTAAAGTGTCGTTTTCCGTTGATGGCCGGTTCGTCGTCGAGCCGATTTGCGTTTGTCGTAAATTCCGCGAGCATGGCACTGTTCTTGTTTCGTCCGAGCTTCATTCGTCGAGAGTTTCGTATGCTTTCGCGAGCTTTAAGCGTCGCGAGCGATGTATTTGTTGAGGTGTCGCCGAATGCGTCGCGCGGGCGAGTTCGTTTGTCGGAAACGCTATTATTCCCTTAGCAAAAAGCGGATCGCGCGTGCGGCTCAGGAGGGAATTGTGCATATCGAATCGGAATTATCGTTTGACGTGGTTGTCGTTGGCGGTGGCATTGCCGGATGCTGCGCGGCGATCGAGGCGGCGCGCGCTGGCGCTTCGGTGTGCCTCGCGAGTGCGTCGGGCGTCTTTTCCGGCTCGAGCTTCTATCCAGGAACGTGGGGCTTGGGGCTTATCGGGCCTCGCGACGCGGACGATATCGACGATATGGTCGAGACGATTCTGCACGTCGGCCGCGGCGCTGCCAATGCGGCGCTCGTCGACTCGTTCGTGCGGGGCATTCCCGAAGCTATCGCCGCGCTTGAAGCGATGGGCGTTTCTTTGAAGCGACCCGCGAATCCCAATGAGCCGCAGTACATTCCCTGCTTCGACCATTCGCTGCGTATGTGGCGTGGCCTTGAACGTGCTTCGATGGAGCGCGGTTTCGGCCGGGCTCTTTGCGAAGGGGGAGTTGTTCGCTTCGACGGGTGCGAGCTGCTCGATATCACCATGGATGGTGGATGTGCGCGCGGCGCGCTGTTCTTCGACCGTTCGGCCAAACGCTTTCGCGCGGTGTCGTGTGGGGCAATCGTGCTCGCGGGAGGCGGTGTGGCCGGGCTTTACAAGCGCAGCCTTTCTGCTTCTGGCAATTCCGCAACGGTTCAGGCAATTGCCGTGCGCTGTGGCGCTCGCTTGGTGAATTTGGAATTCATGCAGGTCATGCCGGGGCTCGTGGCGCCGCGGCGCAACATCGTGTTCAACGAGAAGGCGTTTCGGTTCGCGCGTGCCTGGGACGCGTCGGGCGAGCCGATCGCGCGTGATGTTCTTGAGGCTCGCAGCGAGCATGGGCCGTTTTCGTGCGAGCGAGCCGGTGCGCCGCTCGATTTCGCCATGGAGGCGTGCGGCGATGAGGGCATGGAAATCGCGTGCGACGTGGGTGATGGCTCGCCGGAATTCGTGCGCACGTTTTCCGGGTGGCTCGAGCGGGAATGCGGCGTTTCGGCGAGCGCTCCTGTGCGCATCGCTCCGTATGCGCACGCTTCGAACGGCGGCATCGCGATTGACGAGCATGGCTCGTGCGGCGTGCCGGGCCTGTTCGCGGCCGGCGAATGCACGGGTGGCATGCACGGCGCCGATAGGATCGGCGGCCTCGCGAGTGCGAATGCGTTGGTTTTTGGCCGCCGCGCGGGCGTTGCCGCGGCGAAATTCTCGAGGGGGTTTGTGGGCGAGCGCGCGGGCGGGGGCGCGAATGTGCGCAGCGAAACCCCCGGTTTCGCAAGCGTGGGCACACTGGCTTCGGGTTGCGGGCTCGATGTGGGAAGCTGCAGAGATTCCAATGCGGAAGGGATCGCGACCAAAAGCGATTCCCGCAACGGCCGTTGCGCAGGAGACTCTCGTTTCCGATCGCGCTGTGGGTCGGTTTCGTTTGAAATCGAGGAACGCGCATATCCTGCAAGCGGCGCGGCGCTTCGCGAATTGCGCGAGACGATGTCGACGCATTGCATGATTTCCCGCGATGCCGACGGGCTTAAGGCGGCTGCAAATGCGATTTCCGCTCTTCAGGAGCGCGTTGGGGAAGCGGCTTATGCGCCTGTGGCCTCGTTTGGGTCTGAATCTGAGCCTGCTTCTGAGCTTATGTCTGCGTCGGGGCTCGTGCCTTCATCTTCGCCGTGTTCCGATGCCGCGTCGATTGCTGCCACTATGAGAATTCGCTTACAGCTCGAAACCGCAAGCGCGACCGTTGCGGCAATGCTCGCGCGCAAAGAAAGCTGCGGCTCACACTATCGCAGCGACGCCGCTCGGTAGCTGGCAATGCGATCCATTGGTCAACGGTGCCGCTTAGTGATGTGGGGTTGTTGCCCGGCACCCGGCACCGTAGCGCCGCTGCCCGGAGCGCGACGATGATGGCTGGTGGTGCGGCGCTGCCGAATCGCGGATTCGCGGGAGCGAGGCGGCATCTGCGTGTGATTCCGTGGGGGTCGACAACGCTCGGGTTTGAGTTTCTGCGTGAATCCTGCAGCTATCGAGCATGATTTTCACGATGTTTGGAAATGGTTTTCGTGCTATTTGGGCATGAAAAACGTTTCTTTCAAACATGAAAATCGCGGCGTTCGAGTATGGATCCTGCAGTTTTAGGGCACGAATCTTGCGGCCTTCAGGCAAGAATTCGGCAAGGTTTTCGCGTTAGAGTCTTCCGTATGACTATTTGCCTTGCACATATAAGCGCGCTCCAGTACTGGAGGGCCGTGCGCTGCGGGTTTCGCCCGAAGCCTCGCGCGGCTCGCGTTGCGCTGCCCGCAAAAACGAATCGGAGCGAAATCGCGTCTTTGCTCGACGAACCATGGACGAGCGAAGTGTTTTTGCCGTTCCAGCAACCGATTCACATTGCGATTTCGGCGCGAAATGGCAAAAGGAACAGACCTGGGGTTGTGTGCCACGATATTTGCGATGCATGTTTCGCGGGAAAAGTGATGCGCATCGACGAAAAGACGTTCGTGCTGTCGCCGGAGGCACTGTTTCTCCAGCTTGCTCGCTCCTTATCGGTAGAAGCTCTTGCGCTTGTTGCGTGTGAACTGTGCGGATTGTATTCAATGGAGCCCGATGGCTCTGATTTCGTCTCTGCGAAACCCGTTTCAAGCGTTGTGTCTCTTTTGTCGTTTGCGTCTTCGGCCGTATCGTATCCTGGAAATGCGAAAGCGAAAAAAGCGCTCGGTTTTTCGATCGATAAATCGGCATCGCCCGCCGAGTCGGAGCTTGTCGCTCTGCTCTGCGCCAAACAAACGTTGGGTGGTTACGGCTTGCCGCTGCCGATGATGAACTATCGGGTTGATGTGGTTGGCGAAGGTCGCAAGTGCACGCCTCGAAAGTTCTTCGTGCTCGACCTGTTTTGGCAGAGCGCCTGCCTCGATGTCGAATACGATAGCGATGCGTTCCATGCTTCCGCGGCTGGCATTTCGAGCGATGCCGAGCGACGCAACGCGTTGCAAGCGATGGGCTTCTCAGTAATCACGGTGACCAATGGTCAAGTTTCTTCGGCGGATTTGCTTGACGATGCCGCATGCGCTATTGCGCGGGCTTTAGGAATTCGTTTTCGCCATTCGTGCAAGACCTGGAATAGGAGGCGTTTTGCCTTTAGGCGCAACTTGCGCGCTGCGCGGAAGCTCGTGCGGCATGGTGCGCCCGCATGCAGTGCAGCGATTTCGGGACCTCCTGGCGCAAAATGTCAGAAGGGGGCCTCATTGCATGGGAAATAAGGAAGAAAAGCTCGATTCTGAGCCTCCATGGCCGGCTGCTTAAATCTTTGACCTGGGATTTCTTGATCCGCTTGTCGTAGTTGCAATCGAGCGCGAAGGGAAAACGGGCCCCATTCTGGCGTTTCCTGCCATATAGGGTTCGAATCGCTGCAGTGAGGCCCCATTGAGGCATTTTCTGGCATGGGCATTCATTCGGCTCATGTGGTATGGGGCATGTATCCCCGTCCCGTGCTGCTAGGCGGATGCGCGATTTGATTCATGCGGTATGCATATGGGAATGCGCATGGCCCATGTGGTATGGAAGCATATGGGAATACGCATGAACGATATGGGAATGCGTATGAGCGGCGCGACTATTTCCATGGCGGAATGGGCTACCCCTCGTCGTGGGGCCAGCATGCAAGCACTATCATGCAAAGCGTAATGACGGCTGAAGAAAGGGGCTATCCCATGGAAAAGGAATTGTTCGATTACGTGGCCGAGCGTGCCGAAGTGCTCGCGACCAACGATGCAAGCACGCAGGTCACCAAAGACGCAGCAGCTGCATGGAAGGTTGCCGTTGCGGCGGATGCGAGCGATGAAGCCGTTGCGGCCGCTACCGACAAGCTGCTTGACGTGCTCGAGGGTCGTCCCACGACTATCGACGGCGTGATTGCGTTTGCCGAAGGCCCCGCAAAGCAGCTCATGGGCGAGGAGGCCGCTGCGGCAATGCTCGCCGAGCAGCTCAAGCGCAAGGAGGCCGGCGCGAAGTATTGCAACTGTCCGTCGTGCACCGCGGCAAGCGAGCTGCTTGCGAAGTTCGGTCGCATCGAGCTGTAGCTCCCTTGCGGCCCAAGGCAGCCGCCAGCAAGGCTCGGCGGTAATCACTTGACGCGTTGCCTTAAGATGCGGGCAAGTCCAGGGGCGTCGATTGGGCGCCCCCTGATGGTCGTTCGTCCTTGCCTTGAAGGGGGTTTGGGGCGTTCCGCCGGAGGCGCTCCTCATTTCGGGCAACCAATAGGAAACTGCCGGCTCCGTTCACTTGGGTCGCACGGAATCGCTTAGAGTGAGGCTTTCGACGGCATTGGCGCCGGAGCTTCAATTGCGGTTTTCGCCGTGCGTTCCGATAAGAGGACTCAAGGTCCTCAATGGGCGCTCCGGTAAAAGACTCGATAAGTGGCCCGATGGAGACTCGAAAGGCGCCAGATAGAAGCACGATGGCGGCTTTGCGCTTTCGATTCCGTATTCCGCAAGTCACAAGGAGGCGTTCACGTTGACTCGCTATTTCGAATATGCCACCGACGCCATTGAATACCTCAAGGCGAAAGACAAAAAGCTCGGCGCTGCAATCGATGCGGTGGGCATTGTGCGCCGGGAAATGGACGAGGACGATTTGTTCTCGGCAATCGTGCATCAGATTATCGGCCAGCAAATTTCGACTGCAGCTCAGGCGACCATCTGGAATCGCATGCGGGAACGCTTGGGCGAGGTGACGCCCTCTGCGGTGTGCGCTGCTACCGAAGAGGGACTGCAGGCGTGCGGCATCACGTTTACGAAGGCACGGTACATAAAAAGTTGCGCCGAAAAGGTCGCTTCGGGGCAATTCGATTTGGATGCGGTGCGAGAGATGGACGACGCCGAAGCCATCGCGGCGCTTTCCTCGCTCGAAGGCGTTGGGGTTTGGACCGCCGAAATGCTGCTGCTCTTTTGCTTGGGCCGCCCCGATATTTTGAGTTACGGCGATTTGGCAATTCATCGCGGGATGCGTATGGTGTACCACCACCGCAAGGTGACGCGCGAGATGTTCGAGCGATATCGCCGCCGCTACAGCCCCTACGGCAGCGTGGCGAGCCTTTATTTGTGGGCGATATCGAGCATGAACGTGCCTGGCTACAATCGAGATTATGCGCCGAAAAAGGCGAGGGTGACGAAGAAGGGGAAGTTGGGCGACGGCGCAGTCGGGGCGAAGGGGCAAAAAGGGTAAGGAAAAAAGTCTTCGCTGGCCCATGCGATGCGTCTCGTTTGCCAGCGTTTGCGCGAACGCGTCGTTTGGCGGCGTCGCGCGAACGCCGTTTATGGTCAAACGTAGCGTGGCGAATGCCGCGCCTGCTGAGGCGATATGGCGAATGCCCGTGCCCGCCGAGGCGGCCTGGGCTGTTGCGCACCGGCCAATATGGCGTAGAGAATGCCTCGCGTTCACCAATGTGGTGTGGTGAACGTTCCGCGTTAGTCCTAGGGAGCGCTCGTGAGGTTGAACCTCGAATGGGCTATCATACAGGGTATGAAAACGACGTTGAACATAGCAGGCGAGCGCGTAGCGGTTACGGCCTTTGGCGATGAGACCTGCGCGGGTTTTGGCGACGCGAGCGTCGCGCCCAACGCTGTCGAATCGCGCGTGCCGTTTGTGTACATGCACGAAATCCAAGACGAAAGCGATGCCGTGTTGAAGCGGTGCGCGGAATTGGGATGCCCGCCGTTTGTGCTGGTCGCGATTCATGTCTCCCAATGGAACGATATGCTCACGCCATGGGAATGCCCAGGAATTTTCGCCGATGACGCGCCGTTTGCGGGCCGCGCGGATCGCCAGCTTGAAGCGCTTTCGGAAATCGTGCAGAAGGCGGAAGCGCGGCTTGGAGTGCGCCCCGCCCATCGTTGTATCGCCGGCTATTCGCTTGCGGGGCTGTTCGCCACGTGGGCGCCGTTTCAAACCGACCTGTTTGACGCAGTTGCGAGCGCGTCGGGCTCGATGTGGTACCCAAACTTCGCGGAATACGTCGAGGCCGGTGAGTTCGAGCGTCCGCTGCGGTGTGCATACTTCTCGCTTGGGTCGAAGGAGGCGCGCACGCCGAGCCGCCTTTTGCGCGGCGTGGCCGACGGCACGCAGCGCGTTGTCGCTGCCTTTGAGGCGAAAGGCGTCCAAACTGCTTTCGAAAGCAATCCGGGCAACCATTTCAAAGAGCCCGATGTGCGCATGGCGAAGGCGATTTGTTGGGCGGTTTCGAATTGCGGCGTAGGCGAGGGCGTGCCGTTGAAGTCGAGAGAGCGCGAGTTGAGACGCGAGTAGTTGACGGAAACTCCGAACGATTCGCGGAGTGCTTGCGATATTGTTCTTTCCGCTGCGAGTGCTCGGCTTGTCGCCGATTTCCGATTAACGTTGACGATTGCCGATTGATGCCGCTGATTGTCGACCGCTCATCGCTGTTGCGATCGTTTCCATACTTCTTTTTGCTATCGTTTTCCCTGATGAATCGCGCTTCCGTATTTCTGCATGCGACCACTTGAAAGGATTCTCTATGATTCGCCCTATCGTAAAGTCCCCTGTGCTGCTCTCGACGCCGAGCGTCGATGCCACGCCCGCCGATGCTGCGGTGGGCCAAGATTTGCTCGACACGCTTGCGGCGCATGCGCACGAATGCGTGGGGCTCGCGGCGAATATGATTGGCGTGCGCAAGCGTGTCATTGTGGCCGCGTGCGCGGGCGGCGCGGTGCTCATGTATAACCCCGAAATCGTGGAAGCGTCGGGCGAGTATCAAACCGAGGAAAGCTGCCTGTCGCTCGAGGGCTCGCGTCTGTGTACGCGCTACAGGCGCATTAAAGTCGCTTATCTCGACGCGTCGTTCACGCCGTGCAAAAAGTCGTTCTCGGGTTTTGACGCGCAAATCGTCCAGCATGAAATCGACCACTGCAACGGCGTCGTGATTTAAGGGTAGCGTCTTCCTTGTGAACCGCTTCGAGGCGCCCTGGAAAGCACGCGTCGGAACGAAGCACGGGGTTGGCAAGAATGGTTGATGAACATGAGGCATCGGCGCAGGAGATAGATGTCGGGTGTCATCGGCGCAAGCTTGGGCGGCGAGTGCCATCGGCGTAGACAATGGCCAGCGGTATTGTCGCTGAGCGCCGCAGGGCGCCGTCGGGCGATGTCAAGGCCGCCTTGCTCGCCGCCTTGTTCACGGCCATTCCGTATCGTGCGTTAATGCGCTATGGTAAACATTCCTGCAAAAAGCTGAAGAAAGCTCCGAAGGGGGAACCTATGGCAGAAATCGTGCCCTGCACCGATGAGTTTGAAGAGTACCTGCGCGACGAATCGCGCAGTGTGGGTTCTGCGGAAAGTATCGTGTTCCCTGAATCGGAGGCCGATGTGCGCGATGCGTTGCACGCCCTGCATGCCACAGGTGTGCCTGTCACCGTGCAGGGCGCGCGTTCCGGCTTGGCGGCTGGCGCGGTTCCCCATGGCGGCTGCGTGCTGAACACGTCGCGCATGAACCGCGTGCTCGGCATGCGCCGCGGCTCCGACGGCCGCTTCTTTGTGCGCGTGCAACCGGGCCTTTCGCTCATGGAGCTGCGCGACATGCTGCAGAAGGCGAGTTTCGACACGGCGGGCTGGAACGATGAAAGCCTCGCCGTGCTGGCTCAGTTTAAAGCCGCACCCGCGCAGTTTTTCGCGCCCGACCCGACCGAGGCATCGGCGGCGCTTGGTGGCATCGTGGCATGCAACGCGTCGGGCTCGCGCAGCTACGCCTATGGGGCGGCGCGCCCGCACGTTGAAGCGATGCGTGTGGCGCTCGCCGATGGTGATGCGCTCGCCCTGCGCCGCGGCGAGGTGTTCGCGACCGGTCGCGAGCTTCGCCTTGTGACCGAGGGCGGTCGCGAGCTGGTGTTGAGCCTTCCCACGTACGATATGCCGAAGGCGAAAAATGCGTCGGGCTATTTTGCGTGCGACGACATGGACGCAATTGACCTGTTCATTGGCGCATGTGGCACGCTTGGCGTGATTTGCGAGCTTGAGCTGGCGCTTTTGCCTGTGCCTGTCGAGGTATGGGGCGCGAGCTGCTTTTTCCCGGGCGAGGCCGAGGCGGTCGATTTCACAATCGCCGTGCGCGGCGCGCTCGAACATGCGACGGCCATCGAGTACTTTGACGGCGCTGCGCTCGACGTTCTGCGCGCGCAAAAGGCGAACAACCCGGCATTCGCCGAGCTTCCCGAACTCGCCGACGATGCGCGAACATGCGTGTTCGTCGAGCTGAGCTGCGACGATGAGGAAACCGCCGAGGCCGAGCTCATGGTGCTGTGCGAGCAGCTGGAAGCGTGCAGCGGTGATGCCGAGAGCGCGTGGGTCGCGACGATCGAAGCCGAGCGCGCGGGCCAGCGCTTCTTCCGCCATGCGGTTCCCGAAAGCGTGAACATGCTTATCGACCAGCGTCGTCGCACCGACCCTTCCATCACGAAACTTGGTAGCGACATGTCTGTGCCTGACGATCGCCTGCGCGATGTAATCGCGATGTATCGCCGCACGCTCGCCGAAGGCGGTTTTGAGAGTGCCACGTGGGGTCACATTGGAAGCAACCATGTGCATGTGAACATTTTGCCGCGCTCCGCCGAGGAATACGCGCGTGGCACCGAGCTGTTCGCGCAGTGGGCCGCCGAGGTGTCGGCCATGGGCGGCGCGGTGTCGGCCGAGCATGGCGTGGGTAAACTCAAGGCTCACTTCCTCGAAGAAATGTATGGTGCTAACCATATCGCGGAAAGCGCGCGCATGAAGGCGCAAATCGACCCGAAGGGTCAATTTGGACGCGGAAACTTGTTCAGTGAAGAAGTACTTGACGCTGCATTGGCAGAATTAGGCTAGAGAAACTATGGGACGAGGGGCGGGGCCAAGCAGGACATCTTCAAGTACATAGAGCTCTATTACAATAGGGTGCGCATGCGTTCCACCTTGGGCTGCATGTCTCCAGTGGAATACGAGCGGCAATACGCTTGAGGGTCCTTAAAAGAAAGTCCAATTTATCCTTCCCACTCCATCTTGGTTGAAGATCCGGTTGGCGGCTTTGAGTCGAAGGCGACGGGCGATGCCAAGTCTGGCTTCACCGTGACCAATGCCGTGATTCAATCTCTCGCCGATTCCGAACAACCGGGCCCGGCGGTTCGGGCGGGCCCGACTCCCATGAACAGTCGGTCCCGAAAGGCGGGATGCCTCAAACTGGCGATTCGGCCACGGTAATGGTTGCCGCCCTGGCTGCGATCGCCGTTGCCGGTGCTTGTGCTGTTTTCGCTTGTTTGCGAAGGAAGAGGGCGGGCGATTTTGATAAAAAACAAATGTACTTTTAAGCACGTAGCAAATATCGTTCGACAAAAACCGAGTGATGTTTTATGTTGGTCCAAATGGGTCGGCTCGAGCTGTGCTCTGATTCATTATGGCAAGGATGTGGGTTACTATGAACAATCGTATTGCGCTGTTTCTTCTGACGCTTTGCGCGGCAGTTGCTCTGTTGCCGGCGGCGGCGTTTGCGGCGAATGATGGAAGTACTCCTTTGGGGGGGGAGAGAATGCCGTGTATGTATCGGCAGGCGGCGACGATGCAAACAATGGGTCAAAGGAGGCGCCGCTTAAGACAATCGGCGAGGCCTATGACAAGGTTGCCGATGGCGGCACCATCTACCTGCTTTCCGATATCAAAATCGAGGGTAGGCTCGTCTTGACTCAAAACAAGACCGTGACGATTGCCGGCCAGGATGCCGGGCCTGCGCCGGTCATCACCTATGCCAAAGACGGCAGCACCACAACCGGCCTGTATGTCTTTGAGGTGGGCGTGGAGACGGGGGCTCCTGTCGAGACGTCTCTGACGCTTAGGAACGTGACGGTCGATGCCGAGGCGCAGGATATTCGCTGCATTCGCGTCTGCTCTGAGGGTACGCTCGTGCTGGACGAGGGCACCACCGTCTGCAATGGCCGTGCGGTGCATCGGGACGGAAATACTGGCTGCAGCGACTGGGGTGGCGGCATTGTCGTTGACACCCATGGCAAGCTGGTTATGGAGAGCGGCTCTGCGATTACCGGCTGCTCTGCTGAGCAGGGCGGCGGTGTATATCTGAGCGGCGAGATGGTTATGAATGGCGGCGTGATCAGCGGAAACACTGCCGTGGGCGACCTGTATACCATTGGCGGGCAGCAGATGACTTCCAGCGCCCAGGGAGGCGGTGTTCTGATTCGTGCGTGCCCTGCGGACAATTACGACAGCGGTGATGTCCCGGCAAAGATGACCATGAACGGCGGCGCCGTTAGTGGCAACGAGGCCGCGAGCGCCGTTAATGCCTTCGGCGGCGGCGTAGCAATGCTGGGTACGCCCCAAAACGGCGAAGCTCTCACTAACGAGCTTGTCGTAACCGGTGGCGAAATTTCTGGGAACACGGCTATCAACGGTGCCGGCATCTCGGTGTATGCTGCCGATGACTATTGGCAGGGCGATTCGAGCATTAAGATTTGCGGCTTCGCCAAGATCGCTGGCAACAACGCCCGTTCCGTGGGTGGCGGCATTGGCGTGTTTGGCAGTAACGCGCAGAAGTATCGCAACGTCGTCGAAATGAGCGGCGGCGAGATTTCGGGCAACACCGCCGGCAACAAGGGCGGCGGCGTGTACCTACAGGCTGCTGGCGACGAGTTCTACATGACGGACGGCGTTGTGGCCGGCAACGAGGCCCAGCGTGCGGGCGGCATCTCCATCAATGCGGGGTTTAGCGGCGAGCGCACCGATGCAATCGCCGGCCTTTTGGGCGGCTCCGTGCGCGATAACGTTGCAAAGGGCGGTTACCCTACGGTTGACGATGCGTCGGAGCGCACGTATCTCGGCAACGCCATCGAGCAGGGCGGCACACTTTACCTGGACGGTACCCGTGCCGTTGTCGAGGGCGACATTCGCTTGGCCTGCACGCTCGATGCGAGCGGCAATGCCATTTCGACCAACCGTGTCGTAACGTTGGTCAACGCTTCGGATGCCATGAACAGCTACGAGCTCACGTCCTATGAGTCCGAATCGCTCGACGGCAGGGACGTGGTGGTTCCCGGCGCCCTTTCTTTTGGCGGCGCAACCCTTTCGGTGACCGACGCTGAGCCGTATATGCTGCATTTTACGCACAACCATAAGAACGTGATCGCCAACACGCGCTATATCGAGCAGGTTCCTAACGGCGAGTCGCACGACAAGTGCCTGGTGCTGTATCGCGAGATTGAGCTGTATTCCGTTACGTATACGGATGGCGTCGATGGCGAGGATGTCTTTGCCGATCAGATGACCAGTGGCTTGCGCTATGGCGTTGCCACGCCGTCGTTTGACGGCACGCCCGTGCGCGAGGGCTATACGTTTGCAGGTTGGGAGCCTCAGGTCGCAGAAACCGTGACAGGCAATGTGACCTATGTTGCCCAGTGGGAACGCGTAGATGCTGGAGACCCTGGGCGACCTGGCTTGGGCGATTCGGAACAGTGGGTTCCGAATGCGCCGGACAACAAGGCCGATGATTCCAAGTCTCAGAATCACGAGGGTGCCCTGCCGCAAACCGGCGATTCGTCCGCGATGGCGATATCCTCGCTCTCGCTTATTGCGTTGATTGCCTTGGGCGCGGCGGCTTTCGCGCGCCGCAAACTTTCGGTGAATAAATAGGCATCTAGCGAATTGCCCGCAACGTAAGATTTCGGGGGCAAGAAGCCCGTCGACACTCATTGCTCGGCGGGCTTCTTCTTTTTAATTCTCAGATGGCCCCTCTTCTGGCGGGGCGATCGGTTGCAAAGCGAACCTTAAAAATGGCCTTCAACTGACTTCCTAGAAACGCAGCGCTTCGGGGTTCAGACAATCCATCGGGCGCACGCCGCTCACGACGTCGATCGCGGCTTGCATGGCACGACGGCGAAGTTCTTCGCCCGATTCTTCCGACCAATATGCCGCGTGCGGCGTGAGCACGGTGTGCGGTGCCGAAAGCAGCGGATGGTTGCGTTCGACCGGCTCGTTTTCGAATACGTCAATGCCCGCGCCCCACAGCTTGCCGGCTTTGAGCGCTTCGGCGAGCGCCGCCGTGTCGACAACGGCTCCGCGGGCGGTGTTCACCACGATGGCATCAGGTTTCATCAGGGAAATCGCGTGCGCGTCGAGCATGTGGCGCGTGTCGGGCGTAAGTGCGGTGTGAAAGCTTACCACGTCGGCGCGGCGAAGCAGCTCCTCGTATTCCACGATGTCGTAGCCCTCGGGCGTGCGGCGCCCTGGCACGAGCGAGCGCGACGTGCAAATCACGCGGAAGCCGAGCCCTGCGGCCTTGCGGGCGGTCGCGCGTCCGATTTCGCCCATGCCCACCACGCCAAACGTGCGGCCGTGCACCTGGCCCAGCGGGCGGTGGCGGGCGTAATCCCAAATGCCTGCGCGCATGTCTGCGTCGGTTTCGTTCATGCGTCGTAGCACGCACAAGGCAAGGGTAATAGCGTGGTCGGAGACCACTTCCGTGCCATAGCCGGGCACCACGCACACGGCGGTTTTGTTTTTCGTGGCGGCAGGCACGTCGATCGTGTCGTGGCCAATGCCCGTGCGGCTTACGACCTGCAAGTTTGGCAGCGCCGCAAAAACTTCGGGCGTGAATGTGCCGTACGAGGTCACAATGGCATCGGCGTCGGCGGCGTTGCGAATGATATCCTGCGGCTTGGGCCCTTGAAACGCGGCGATTTCGACGTTCGCGGCGCGTGCCATGGCGAACTCGAAATCGTTGTTCTCGAAATCGGAGTCGGTGATAACGATTTTCGGCATGGCGGCAACCTTTCGAACGGGGAAGTTTCTCGACCGATTGTACAGCGCGTTTCACATCGCTCCGCGAAATGCATCGCGATGGGACCTAAGCGGCTGCTTTTCGCGCGTGTGCATTTGTTGCGTTTCGCAAAAAATGCCACGAAGTGCGTAGCCTATTGCGCGAGCGAGGCGCAGTTGTTTTTGAGGTTTCGTAAAACCCCAGGTCACACGTTCTCGAAAGCTCGGCTTGCTTGACAGCTTTCGGGAAACCTACGCACTTCGCGATTATGTTTGCGGCGGCATTCGTCGAAAAAACGAAGGGTGTTCGATGCCGCTTGTCGAGAAGCGAATGGCGTACAATGGCACCCATAAAAAATCGCGATAGGAATGCCATGGACCAGAACTTCTACAACCTTCTTTATAACGGCTACACGGGCGAGTTTCAGCTGATAGGCGCGCTGTATCGCAATGGTCTTGACGCGCTGCGCCCACCGGCCGATATGGGCGTCGATGTGGTGACGGTGAACTTGAAGGCCCAGCTTCAAGACCCATCCGTGCAGCCCGAAACGCTCATGTTTCAGGTGAAAACCGCCGTGGTTACCGTCCAGGAAGCGGGGGAGGGCGTGCGCGGTTATACGACGGTGTACTTCATGCTGAAGGAAAGTGAAGTCGACATGCTGTGCGCAGCGCGAACCCGCGCGCTCGTGTGCTACGTCTATGACAACCGCAACAGCATGCTGACCGATGCCTACGAGGCGCCGTTTATAAGTTTCTGGATCGATGGCGAGCATCTGCGCCAGCTGCGTGAATCGGGTGCTTTCACCCAGGCCGACAACGGCAAGCTCGCGATTACCTGTCAGCTGCGCGAGCCTGCCGACAAAACGGGCCACTGGTACGCGTCGGTTATCGACCAAACGGGCAGAACGGTTGACAACGGATATTTGGGGAGTCTCGAGGCCGATGGCAACATGAAGGACTCTTTCGACGGGGCCGATCATTACAGCATTCGCGGGTACTTAGAGCACGTCAGAAAGACGTCCAGTGATGCGACCTGCGATAACCGTGCGTTTGCGAAGGACGCTTCTGAGAAAAAACTCGAAACCGCTGGCACGAAGCCTGTCGCCGCGAAGTCCGTTGGCGTAAAGTCTGATGCCGCCCAATCTTCCGTCGCTCAGCCCGCTGGTTCGGAATCGGGCGCCGCGAAATCTGCCAGCGCGCAATCTGCAGGCTCGAAGCATGACGCCGCTCAATCAGTTGGCACGAAACCTTTCGTTGTCCGGATCGTTGGCGTCGGCTCGGACGTCGCACGGCGCGATACCGCGCAGCCTGTCTCCGCGAAGCCTGCTGGTGCGGGACAAACCGATGAGGGCGCGGCGGAAGTTGAGCTCCCCTGGTAGAGAGGTGGATTGCTGCCCTGCACCTATGCCGCGGGGCAGGGGCTGAACGGTTCGTCGGGCTCGTCGAAGTCGAAGAATTCCTCGAACTCCCACTCGTCGGGCGTGCCGAAAACCGCTTCCGTCTCGGTGCGCTCGAGGCATGCGACAAGCTTGGGGTAGCGCGGGTGGTCTTCGAGTCGATAGGCCTGCTCCATGCGGCCGCGCTGCCCGCGCACGAACACCCACCACATGCCGGCCGGGGTTTCGAGCAGCGCGCTCGCCGGCTTGTTGGCGCGCGTGGCGAAGTACTGCGCGGTTCGCTCGTCTTGGAAGGCGAGCACGAGCTGCGCGTCGCAGTTGCCGATGATCGAGTTCGCGGCGGGCGTTCCGTAGCGCGCTTCAAGCTGGCTTATGGTTTGGCAAATGATCGTGCAGCTGATCTCGCGGCTGCGTATGACCGCCAGCACGTCGTCGATGTGCGGCAGGTTCAGGTTTGCGAAATCGTCGAGCACGAATCGCACGGGCACGGGCAGGCGATGATCGGGGTAATCGTGGTCGGCTGAATCGCAAAGTGCGCAAAACGCCTGGCGAATGAACATGCTCGTGAGCCTATCGAGGCTGCGATCCATGTCGTTGATGGTGACGAACAGCGCCCGCTTTTCGCGGCCGAACGAGCGAAAGTCCACTTGGCGCGCGCGGCGGTACGCGTTTGTGGCCTCGGGGAAGCCGAACGGCATGAGGCTCGCCGCAAGAATGCCAAGAATGCTCGAGTGCATCTTCTCGGCGCCGCAGGTAACCCTCGTGCGGCGATAGAGCGCAGGCGCAAATGCGCTCGGATCGTCGGCATTGAGCTGGGCGAACATTCTGTCAACGCGACCGGAGCAAGCGGCTTCGAACACCTGCATCACCGATCCCATGTGCCATTCGGTGCTGGGGAGCGCTTCGAGCACATAGGTGATATAGGCGCACAGATAGTTCGCAGCGGCTTGCGGCCAAAATGGGTCGCTTTCGTGGTCTTCGATAGGGCAAATTGCCGATGCGATGGCGATGATGTCTTGCTGAAGGGGTTCGCCGTCAACGAAGCGTACATTGGCGAGTGGGTTGTAGCCCACGGTGCCGCCCATGGTTGAGAAGTCGAGCTGGTCGACTACGTATCCCGCCTCGGCCAGGTAGGGTCCGACTTCGCGATACAAGCTGCCTTTGCAGTCGAGCACAATGTAGGAGCCCGATGCCTGCAGCAGGTTGGGCTTGACATGGTGGCGGGTTTTGCCGCCGCCCGAGCAGCCCAGCACGAGCACGTTGTTGTTCAAACCGCTTTGCCAGGTATCGGTTTCGATCTCGGTATGGGCGGTGAGCAGAGTTCTCCCGCGGTATGCGAGGCGTGGGTCGCGCGTGTCGACTTCGCGCATGAGGCCCGATTCCACGGCGGCGTCGGTCCAGGCGTCGTGCCCGGTTTCGGCTGCGTTTTCAACGAGGGTTTCAAATTCGGCGATTTTCATAAGGTCCTCCGTAAAGGCTGTTGGCGAATGAGGAATACGACGGGCGTGTTCGCCCATGAGGAGTGCGGGAAACGCGGCCAGCGCAGCCGTTGGCGCAGCGTGCGGGGGAAGAAGCGTATTCCCAAGCTCGCGTTCTGCCGCGCCATGCCGCGTCGTGCTTTTCGGGCATGCGCCGCGCGCATTGCGGCCGTTGCTGCGGTGCGCATTGCGGCCGCAATGGCGCGTCGCTTCTACAGTTCGCGAATCACGCGGTCGGCCAAATGCGCGGCAACGGCTTCTTCGGCTTCGAAATACGTGTCGCGGGCAGTGAGCTCGAACACGCGCTCGAGCGGCATGCCGGTATGCTCGGCGATGACCTGGGCAGTTATATCGCGAATGCGCATCAAATCGTCGGCGCGCGCCTTCACCGAAAGGGCGCTTCCGCCCACGCCTGCGCCGCCGATGAGCGGGTCGTGAATCATGACGCGGCTGTGCGGCAGCATGTCTCGCGTGTCGCCGGCGATAAACAGCAGTGCGGCCATGCTGGCGGCAAGCCCTAGGCACACGGTGCGCACGGGGCAGCTGATGGCGCTCATTACGTCGTAGAGCGCCAACCCCGATTGCACCTCGCCGCCGGGGCTGTTGATGAACAGCGTGATGGGTGCGGCAGGGTTGGCTTTCTGCAGGTGGCGCAGGCCGCGGATGATATCTGCGACCGACTCCGCGTCGACGGGCCCGCACAATTCGAGCTCGCGACAGGCGAGCATCTCGTCGCGCATGTCGAACCGTTCGAGGCCAAGTGCGGTTTCTTGTGTAATTTGGGTCGAGTAGACAGATGTGCTCATGCCATTCCTTTCGAAGGGCGCAAATGCGCAGGCGGATAGTCGTGGCCGGTTCGGCTTAAAGCGCACGAAGACGCCAAGGGCCGACCCTGCCATACATGTCCTCGTATTCGGTTGTAGGAAGAAAAGGAACGAGCATGTAACACGCCGCGACGCCGTACGCCGCTTACAAGCAAGGCCCGCCGTTGCAGACCCCATGTCGTTCAGAATGCGAAAAGCCTGTAACACGCTTTGGGAAGCAAGGGCCGCCGTTGCCGCCCCCAGTGCTTTCGCGATAAAAAGCGGATTGCTCCGCTGTCGGGTGCATTTCGACTATAGCACGCAGCTCTTCGGTCTTGCAAGAAAAAATCGGACAGCTGTTCGAAATAGTATTCCCATCAGGAGTTTTATGTAAGGAGTCTCCGCTTTATAAAGTGTTTTCGAGACGCGTGCTATAATTTACCAGTTTGCATGCATTCGCCCGCATCGCCGGCCGCTTTTCGGCGCATTTCGCAGCGGGCGCACCCATAGAAAGGACCCCCGTGGCACCACTTGCCGACCAAATCGCCTCGCGCCGCACGTTTGCGATTATTTCGCACCCTGACGCAGGCAAAACCACGCTCACCGAAAAACTGCTGCTCTATACCGGCAGCATACAGACCGCCGGCTCGGTCAAAGGCAAATCGTCTTCCAAACATGCCGTGTCCGACTGGATGGACATCGAAAAGGAGCGCGGCATTTCGGTCACGTCGTCGGTGCTGCAGTTCACCTATGACGGCTGCTGCGTGAACATCCTTGACACCCCTGGCCACCAGGACTTTTCCGAAGACACATATCGAACGCTCATGGCTGCCGACGCCGCCGTCATGGTCATCGACGCCGCCAAGGGCGTTGAGGCGCAAACCAAGAAGCTCTTCAAAGTGTGCACGTTGCGCCACATTCCCATTTTCACGTTCGTGAACAAGCTCGACCGCGAGGCGCGCGACCCGTTTGACCTCATGGAGGAAATCGAGTCGGTGCTCGGCATTGGCACGTATCCCATGAATTGGCCCATCGGTTGCGGCCAGAACTTCCGCGGCGTGTTCGATCGTCAGGCCCGCCGTGTGATCGCATTTGAGGGCGACGGCCACGCGAACGCCACGAAGAAGGTTGCCGAAATCGAGGCCGAGCTCGGTGCGCCCGAGCTCGGCGAGCTCATCGGCGAGGCGAACCACGAGAACTTGATGGATGACATCGAGCTGCTCGATGGCGCGGGCGATGAGCTCGACTATGACGCTGTGCGTTGCGGCAAGCTTTCGCCGGTGTTCTTCGGTTCGGCGCTCACGAACTTCGGCGTTGAGCCTTTCCTGAAAGAATTTCTGCGCCTGGCGCCGAGCCCGCTGCCGTATACCGACACGCTCACCGGCGAGCAGGTTGACCCGCAGCGCGACGATTTCAGCGGCTTCGTGTTCAAAATCCAGGCGAACATGGACAAAAACCACCGCGACCGCATCGCGTTCGTGCGCATTTGCTCGGGCAAATTCGAGCGCGGCATGGAGGCTTTCCATATGCAGGGCGGCAAGAAGCTCAAGCTCGCCACGGGCACATCGCTTATGGCCGACGACCGTGCGATTGTCGACGAGGCGTACGCGGGCGACATCGTGGGCTTGTTCGACCCGGGCATTTTCAGTATCGGCGACACGGTGTGCACAGGTAAAACGCATGTGCAGTTCCCTGAAATTCCCACGTTCGCGCCCGAAATGTTCAGTCGCATCACGCAAGTGAACACGCTGAAGCGCAAGCAGTTCGTGAAAGGCATGGAGGAGCTCGCCCAGGAGGGTGCCATCCAGATTTTCCGCGAGCCGGGTTTTGGCATGGAAAGCGTCATCGTCGGCGTTGTGGGCGTGCTGCAGCTCGAGGTGCTTGAGCAGCGCTTGAAAAGCGAATACGGCGTGGAGGTGCGCCGCACGGGCCTTCCGTACACCGACGTACGCTGGATTAAAACCGACCCGAAGGCGTTCGAGTTCTCGAGCCTGAACGTCACGCGTGACACGCTCAAGGTTGAAGACATGCGTGGGCGCCGTCTGCTGTTGTTCACGAGTCCGTGGAACGTGAACTGGGCGGTCGATAAGAATCCCGACATCGAGCTTTCCGAAGTGGGCAACTGGGAAGCGTAAGGCTTGCGGCGCGCTTCGGAAAAGGGTGCGTTGCATATGGCTTGCGCGCGACGGCCCTTGATTCAGGTCGGTTGCGGGCGCGCCTTGGAAACAGGCCTCGCCATAAACGAACCCTGGATGCGCCTCGGATGCTCAGCTGGGTCCGGGCGTGGGCGAGCGCGGGCGTGCTTAGGTTCGATTCGGTGTTCTTCAAACGCGGCCGCGCTTCGGGGCACTTTCGTTTTTCGATGGGTTGTTGCCTCGCCTTGACGCCCGCTTGCGGGCAAGTTGTGCCGTGGCATTGGCGATTTTGTGTGGCGTGAGCAGCCGCGTTGCTGGGCCGTTACAATACGAATCCTCCCATACGCGCCTTTCGGCGATAACTGAAGAATTCGAATTCCACCCGGGGTTGCCTGGGTGGAATTTTTCTATCCCAAATGCGGGATGGGTGATGCGCGTGCGAAATGTCCAGTTGGGCGCCCCTTAGGAAGGAAATCCTTTGCGGGGCGCATTATGCTGGGCGCTTTCGCCTGGACGCTGCCCAATCGGGGGCGGCCTCGAATTTGGGTACCGCTCTGGGCGAAGCGGCTTCGCTGGCTGCGCTTTCGCCTGGCCAGGCGGTCCTTTGCTTGGGCTGCTTAGGATATCTTGGCAGTGCAGCTTTTGCCTTTGGGCGGCGCGCGCGACGCAATCGATATACGACGAAGAGGAATTGAGAACCTTTGCAGCGCGACAAAATTAAACCGATTCTGTTCAGCATCATTAAGCACTCGAGCAAAGAGGAGCTTAAAGAGCAGCTTCCCCGCGACATCGTATCGGGCATCGTGGTTGCCATCGTGGCGCTGCCGCTTTCGATCGCGCTGGCGATTGCTTCGGGCGTCGGCCCTGAGCAGGGCTTGTACACGGCCATCGTCGCAGGCTTCCTTATCGCGTTCCTCGGCGGCTCGCGCGTGCAAATCTCTGGACCCACGGCGGCGTTCGCGACCATCGTGGCCGGCATTGTCGCGACCGACGGCATCGACGGCCTGGTGGCGGCGACGCTTATCGCCGGCGTGCTGCTCGTGGTTATGGGCTTGCTCAAGCTGGGCACCATCATCCGCTTTGTTCCGTATACCATCACCACGGGCTTCACGGCGGGTATTGCGGTGACCATCGTCATTGGCCAGCTGAAAGATTTCTTCGGGCTCACGTACCCCGCCGGCACGGTGACGGTCGAGACGGCCGACAAGGTTTCGGCGCTCGCGGCGAACTTCGGCACCTTCAATTGGCAGGCGCTCCTGGTGGGCGCGGTGTGCCTCGTGGTGCTGTTTTTGTGGCCGCGCCTGGGCGCGTTGGGCGCTAAAGTTCCCAGCTCGCTTGTTGCCGTCATCGTGGGCATGGTTATGGTGCCCCTGTTCGGCATGAACGTGAACACCATCGGCGATTTGTATACCATCAACGCCGGCCTACCCGAGCTGCATGTGCCGCAGCTTTCGATCGAATTGCTGCGCGATCAGCTGCCAAACGGCATCACCATCGCTATTTTGGCCGCTATCGAGTCGCTGCTGTCGTGCGTCGTCGCCGACTCCATGATCAGCTCGCACCACCGCTGCAATATGGAGCTCGTGGCTCAGGGCGTAGGCAACATGGGATCGGTGCTGTTCGGCGGCATTCCCGCGACGGGCGCCATCGCACGCACGGCCGCCAATGTGAAGAGCGGCGGACGCACGCCGGTCGCCGGTATGGTGCACGCGCTCGTTCTGCTCGTGGTGCTCGTCTTCCTTATGCCATACGCGGCCCTCATCCCCATGCCGACCATCGCGGCCATTTTGCTGCAGGTCGCTTACAACATGAGCGGTTGGCGCAATTTCGCGCATCTGTGCCACACGGCTTCGAAGGGCGCGATCGCCACGCTTTTGCTCACGTTCATGCTTACCATTGTGTTTGACCTGGTGACGGCCATCGCGGTGGGCATGCTCATTACCGTGGTGCTGTTCATGAAGATGGTTTCCGAGGAAACCGAGGTTAAAGGTTGGCAGTATTACTGCGACGCCGATTCCGAGGTCACGCATTTGCGCGAGCTGCCCAAGAGTGTGCGCGTGTACGAAATCAATGGCCCCATGTTCTTCGGCATGACCGACCGCATTACCGACATTTCGGTAAAGGAGTTCACGAAATACCTGATCATCCGCATGCGCGGCGTGCCGTCGCTCGACTCGTCGGGCATGAATGCGCTCGAGAATCTCTACGATTACTGCGAGGAAAATGGCGTGAAGCTCATCTTCAGCCACGCCAACGAGCAGCCCATGAAAACCATGCGACGCGCTGGCTTCGTCGACCTGGTTGGCGAGGAGCACTTCCGTCCGAACATCGATGACGCCATCGCTCACGCGCGTGAACTAATCGCAGCTGAGGAAGAGGCGAAAGGCACGAAGGCGGCGTGGGACGCGCCCGAACGCAAAAGGCGGTCGGGCGCAACGATGCCCGACCGCCAAAGGGCGAAACGATATGAGGGGCGCTCAACGTTCGGCCTCGACGCTTGAGCCTAAGAGCTCGAAATCGAGAAGGGGCCGCCAGCAGGGCAAACCCCTCGCCGAAAAAGCAGCGCGCTACACGCGGGCGCTTCCTCCGCCGCCCTTAAAAGCCAGGCGCAGGCGAGCGCTATCTCCGAACGCCGGAGAACGCGTAGAAGCCCGGCGTGTCCACCAGCGCCTCGATTTCGAACTTGTCTGCCCAAAGAGCGCTCTCCTCACTCGCTGCGCGCAGACCGCAGCTCACCCCCGCAGCAACTGCCTCGTGGTGGCGGTTGATGACGTCCCTGCCCGATCCATGGGCGACGACGAAACGCCCTCCTGTTTTGACCATGCGATACAATTTCTCAACCAATGCGGCCTTCTCGAAGAAGTGGGGGTAGGCGTTATAAATGACCACGGCATCGAAGCGCTCGCTTTCATCGAGCGAGAGCGCGTCGGAGGCACGAAGCTCCACGGAAGGTTCGTTGCCGAATTTTTCCCTCGCGCGCTCGACCATCTTCTCCGACACGTCGACCGCAACGATCTTTCCCGCTTGGGCCGCAAGGTAGAAGGGGATCATCACGCCCGTGCCACACCCCAAATCGAGCACCGAGTCGCCCGGCTTCAG